>OLQV01000066.1_pt1 | contig 110486 bp, 105 predicted proteins | sample 1672371 | NCBI WGS metagenome assembly OLQV01 (sample SAMEA3136676, study PRJEB25190) | human gut metagenome
CGATTAAAATCATAATATGAGGAAGTTCTAAAGAAGCATTTTCTCTTACTTTTAATCTAGGAGGAATTCTCTCAATAACGGTCTTTTCAGTAGCTCTAATTAAAGTTTGTGAACCCTTCTCATAAGAATAGTCTTCCAAATCAACCATTGCCATTAATCCTTCTCTTACTTTTCCATCTTTCTGTGTTCTCTCTAGATATATCATTGTATCTTTATACTCATTAAAAATATCTTCATCTAAATATTCTTCCATTGTCTTATTAATTTTTTTAATTCTATCCTCAACATCAGTATCTTCCAAATATAACTCTGGTAAAATTAAATTTAAAGTTGAAGGAGTACTACCAACTTCCTTTTCTACCTCTTTCCAATACTCAGGTTCACTTGTATATTGATCACAAGCTACTACTGACCATTTAGTCATGTCTACATCTTTAGGTAATAAGATGTGCGCTCTTTTTAATGGTAACATATTTCATCTCCTAATATAAATATCTTTTCTAACTAAAAAAGCAATAAACTATTGCTTTTTATCTAGCTTTAAAATTAGTTTTTTTTTTATTTTCTGGAAGTAATTCTCCCAAAATTTCTTCATAATCTTTATCATCAAATAAATCACCCATTATTCTTAAATAACTTTCGTATCTATTTGAATTAATTAAACCACTAGCAACTGCCTGTTTTACCATACATGAATCGTATGGTTCTTTGTAATGTAGGCAATCACTATATTTGCATCTTACCTTCCAATTATCTAACTCTGGAAAATAATCTTGTATTTCTATTGGGCTAAATGTTGAAACATCCAAGCTCCTTATACCTGGAGTATCAATTATAGAAGAATTATCTTCCCATACATAATATTTTGATGTAGTAGTTGTATGTCTTCCACGTTTACTCTTATCACTGACATGACTTGTTTTTATATCATCTTCTTCCATGATAGCATTTGTCAAAGAAGATTTTCCAACGCCGCTATTACCAACAAAAATTGCTTGTTTATTGTATAAATATGATTTTAATTCTTCTATTCCTATATTCTTGTACGCTGAAGTCTCAATAACTGGGATGCCTATTTCTCTATATACATCCAGTATTTTTTCTTCTTCTTCCGTTTTCAAATCACACTTATTCAAACATACAATTGCTGGTATATTGCTATTTTGCAAAATCATTAAATATCTATCAATAAATTTAGGATGTAATGGTGGCTCCTTTGCAGCAACAACAATTACAGCAAGATCAACATTAGCAGCAACATTTTTTGTTAATCCTACATCATCCAATCTTGTACTATCTTTTTTTACTCTTGACAATAATGATGTTCTCTTTACCATGTTTTGTATAATAAAGGTATCATTTACCTTATCAAGCAACACTTTATCACCTGGAAAAACAACTTGATTGCAAGCTAAATTTATATCCTTTCTCAATTTTGCTATAACTATTTCATTATTGTATAATACATAAGCATCATTATATCTAACTTCTATCACAATTCCACAATCTTGTGAATTCTTGACTACAAATTCAATTGATTCATCATTCTTTTTTCCCAAAGCCTTTTCTTTAGCTTTCTGTTTTTTGTCTAGACTCTTTTTTGTTTTAAAACTATCATAAGCATTATAATGTGGCATATTTTACCTCCTTTATTAAATTTTTTTACATAATTCAACACTATGTTTTTTAAACCCTTTACTTTCAAGTAATTTTAATTCTTCTTGTTGAGAATTAGGAAGTTTATATTCTAAATATGAACAATTTTCTTTTTCAAAATCATTTTCAATAGTTACCATTAATTCAGATAAAATTTCATCATTGTTTCCAAACAAAGCATATACTGTTCCAATTTTATATCTTGTTTTGTTTTTCACAGTTCCTATAATACAACCAACAACGCTTTCTCTTTCTATTGCCAAATAAGTAATAGTACTAGATAAACTATTAAGTTTTTGAATCATATTATAATAATCACTAGAATCTGAAATTTCATAATCTTTTAAAATGGATGCTATATTTAGATTTCTTATATATCTAGAAAATATCTCCTCATACTCATTATTATATTCTTTTATATTCATACGCATCACCACTCTCACATCTATAGTATATTATACCATATTTATAGTTATTTTTAAACTTTTCCTAATTATTTTATTAAAATTTTATATTATTAATCCTTCCATAATAATTTTTTAATATCTGTTGGTTGATCAATACCTTCATCAAGATCATAATACTTAACTTCTTTATTATTTCTTGAAAATGTTATACAATTACCTTCCCATTTTATTATGTTTTCTCTTCTTACTTTTCCTATTGTTGTATCCATAACAAATCTAACTGAATTTATCCACGATGGAGTATTCCAATTAATTTCGTTCATAATATTTATTATTCTATTATAACTTAATCTAAATGAAGCACTATAAGATATTGGATCAGGTATAAATATTGATAATGGCCTAATATTTAATTCATCCATCTTTTCTAATAATTTTTTTAAAACAATTGCATTATCATTGATTCCTCTTAATAATGGAAATTGAGCATACATTTTAACTTTACTATCATTTATTTTATTTATTGTATCTTCAACTTCTTCACAAATTTCATAAGGATGATTAATGTGAAATACCAATCTAACTTTATATTTAGCTAACAACTTAATTGTCTTATCATCAAATATTTCTGGATTGTACACAATACCACGTGTATGTATTCTTATATTCCAATGTTTTAAATTTTCTAAAACATAACATAAATTATCATAGCCAATACTTAATGGATCACCACCCGACAATATTATTTCTCTTACTTCTTCTTTATTCTTTAAATATTCCTTCAATGTGTCAACTTTATTTTTTATTGTTTCTTTTAAATTACTTTGTTGAAATTTTGAAAGATTATAAGTTCTAAAACAATATTGACAATGTGCAAAACAAATATCTGTTATTATCACTAAAACTCTATCACTATATTTTTGAATTATATAATCTACACCTTCAATTGGTAAATGCTTATCTTCTTCTACATAATCACGAGTTTCAACACTTGTTTTAACGCCTATTTTTTCTTTTGTTGGTATAACAGATTTATATAGTGGTCCACCTACTCCAATATGGTTAACTTCATCTACAACCTTTTTCATATAAAACTCACTGACTTTTATAGGTAAAAGATTATCATTTTTTACCAAATTATTGTATTCATTTAAAACATCATTTTCAATTAAATTATTCATTTATATCACCTCTTATTCCTACAGAATTTATTTTTTTTGTGGTAGTTAAAGCCCTCGAAACTATATAGCTGACTATATCATTAAATTCGTATCCATCTTTTTTAGCGCAAGTAATAAACTCGCCTTCCGGATGAAAACTTACCTGTGAATTAATTTCAATTAAATAACATTTGTCATCATGTAGCCTAAAGTCTAGTTTAGCATAACCTTTAATGTCTAATCTATTTGCCATCTTACAAACAGTATCTTTTAAATCATTAAATTTACCATCTAAAGTTTTTATGTCAACAGTATCATCTTTAATAGATTTCATTTCATAGTCATAAAACTCTGAATCACAATTAACTATACATGGTCCTAAAGCACCAAGTCCTTCAACATAAATCATACTTATATCCTTACCTGAAATATATTGTTCAATCAATACTGTTCGATCATATTTATCTAATAATTTGCATACTTCTTTATGTAAATCATTATAATTATAAACTATAGAATCCTTAGTCATCCCCATGCTTGATCCCTCTGAATTCAATTTAACTATTACAGGATATTCAATATTTTTATTTTTAAGTAACTCAATTTCTTCTTTATTTGTTATTGTATATCCAAAAGGCACTAAGAACGAATTTTTTAATATATTTTTAACCAAATATTTATTATGGCACATTAATAAATTAGTACTATCTGGTCCAGAATAATTAATTTTTAATTGTTCCAATATTGCACCATACACTGATTCTCTTGCTGGGCCATTAAAACCTTCACATACATTAAATACAAGATCTGGATTAATTTCTTTTAATCGTTTTATCCACTCAAAATTCTTATCAGCCTCAAGCCTATAAACCTCATATTTATCACATAAAGCTGAGTATATACTATCAATAGTATATTCTGAATCAAACTCAGTTTCATATTCAAACTGATGTCTATTTAAATTAAATAATATTACAATTTTTTTCATTTCTTACCTCCTACTTTTTTAATTTTTTTGAAAAACCTTTTTCAATATTATTATTTATATTAAGATTTGTAATTAATTCTTTTACTTCTTCTTCTTGTTCCATTTTTTCGTCATTCAATCTAGGTTGACCTAAAGAAATTTTAACAATTTCAGGTTGTTCTCCATTATTTCTATAAATGCAATACCAATCCTCACCTATAGTAATCATATCGTCTGAACTAAAGCCATTCTTTTCAATGAATTTTTCTAAAGAAAGCAAATCATTATCCACATTTGAAATTGATCTATCAATATCAATTATTCGTTTCAACAATTCATTATTTATATTTAATAATGAATTGTTTTGAATCTTTCTAGTAACTCTATAAATTGGCTCCTCTACATATCTTTCATTAGGTTCTAATGTAATATTAGCTTCACTACCAACTGCAGCATATCTAACAACTGCATCTGAATAACCATTTGCATCGTAATCCTTAGGTAAAAACAATGGTCTATTTACTAATGTATCAAAGTAATCTTTCACTATAATATCACTATAATTTGATCCGATTGAAATAAGCTTAATAGATTGACGTTCAGCTATTTCCCTTAATCGTAATAATCTTTCTTTCTTTATATTTTCATCATCAATAGTATTAATCTCTAAAATTTTTTTCGCTATATATTTAAATAATTCTTCATTTGAGTTTTTTATTATATCAGTAGCAGCCATTCTCAAAGCATAAGCAATTAAATCTTCATAAATTTGTTGTTGTCTTGTTGGTGCTGATTTTAGTAAAATTGTTTGTTCAACATTATCTAACACCATTTCTTGCTCATTTATCCAAGTCCAAGATTGTGATAAGGGTTTTGATATTCCATTTTCTATTAAATTTACTGTTAAAATACCACCCATTAAACTCTTTGAAGCATGTTCTAAACAACTTCTACCAAGGTCGTCATATTTTTGACAACAATCTGTATATTTAGATTCTCCTATTAACATATTAAATGGATCTGTTCCATCAAGTATTTTAGTTTCAATATGATAAACTTTATTATCGCTTCCAATAAAAGTGTATTGTTTATTGTGATTTGGTAATACCCTTATATATCTAGTTCTCACTTTTTTCAATAAATTAGCATAATAATCATATCCTTCTTTTAAAACACCAGCATTTTTAGCTTCGATAGCAAATTCTTCATCACCAAACTCTACATTATATGGTACACATCTTAGCCACTCAATTATTGTATTGTAGTCAGGATCATCATTTCCACGTTCTTGATAAAATTTTAAAGCATCATAATATTTTTTTTGAACAAATGGAAATTTGGAAAAACAATTTGTACTATTTACTATATCTGATTGATGACGAATAAAAAACTGATAAAATTTAGGATCATAAATTGGATCAGCTGCTAAAAACATGCTTTGAACATCTGAAGGTCCATAAGTTAATTCGTATTCTTTGAACTCACTCAACATCTTTTTTATCAATGATAATGGCAATTTATAGTTTATTCCGTAGTAAGTATCAATATCTTTTTCATAAGCATAATATGGTACAGACTGTTTCTTTAAGTATTCAAAATACTCTTTATTTTGCTCTATTCCTTTTTTTATTTTGTATTCACCATTTACATTAGTATAAGGAATCAAAAAATCATTTATTTTTCTTCCAAAATTACCTTTCATATTTCTTAAAAAAGTATAGTAATTTGGAATTGCTTCATCATAAATATATGATTTTAATTCTTCTGGAATAAATTTTCTAACATTTTCATCTAAAATATATAATGTGTTCTTTTTTTCTTCAATATTTGCCTTATTTTTAAATTCTTTTCTTTGACAATATATTTTTTGATAGAAAAATATATTTATAATATCATTAATTCTTTTTTGAACCTTATCATCATTTTCAAACAATCCAAACATTCCAATCATATTAATTAGTGCTTTAGGATTAGAAAAAAGATGACTATCATAAAATAATTTATAAACTTTTAATTTAAACTTTTCGGCCAATTCCATTGGTATTTCTTTAAAAAATTCTAAATTCGGAAAATCAATAATTCTTGTTTTTCTAAATAGAAAAATCATTTTTTTATATTCATCACTAGCATTAATTGCATCTTCATTTTTATTATACTTATCAATAATATATTCTAATGTTTGTTTTATATTAGAACATTTATCAGAATAAAATAACTGTACTAATTCATCATCTGTTAATTTCATTCTGAATTGTATTACTAATTTTTTTAAAAGCATGAACTGCAAGTTATTATTCATTTTTACACCTCCCTGAAATTTATTAAATTTCTTTTATATAATTTTTAAATTAAATAAAATTTTTACTTATTGTTTATAATTAATTCAACTGGGTATTCATGTGATAAGAATTCCAACCAAGCTGCACTATAGCAATAGGCACCTGCTTGTCTAATAATCACTATGTCCCCTATCTGAGCCTTTTCAACATAAACATCCCATAATACTTTGTCTTCAGCAGTACATAACGGACCATCTATGTCAACGATTTCATCGATAACTTCAATTTGATTTGCATATAATTTTTTTTGGTTCATCGATATTATTTTAAATGGATGTTTTCCATTTAATGTTGCAGTTGGTATATGATTTAAACCTCCAGCTAAAATTATATGTTTATATCCTTTACTTTCTTTAATATCAACAATTTTAGATAAATAATATCCAGCTGACGCAACTAAATAACATCCTAGTTCTAAAATAAATTCCTTATTGGTAAAGCCATATTCATCTATCAGCTTTTTTAATTCTATAAAATATTTTTTTGTATCAAAAGAAATATTATTATCAGTATAATCAACACCAAGTCCTCCACCTAAATCTATGATATCTATCCTTTCACCAAGGTTCTCCATCTTTTTAACCATTTCAAAAACATATCTTGCGTAATCTACTGATGCTTTATAATTTAAAATACCACTAGCTGAAAATACATGTATTCCCTTAATATTAAGATGTGATAATTTTTTGATATACTTTAGACTATCCATATACTTAGATTCATCTATACCCATTTTCGTAGATAAACCTCCCATATTTTCTGCAGCATCCTCTATTTTGTAATCCATATTTACTCTTATTAAGACATCAACTTTTTCTATATCATTTTTTTCTGCGATTTGATTGATTCTTATCGCTTCAACAATAGATTCAATGTTAATTAATCTAATATTATTTAAAATGGCTTTTTCCAATTCTTCTACTGTTTTTCCAGGACCAGTAAAAATAATCTCTTTTGAAGTACAAAATTCTAATGCTTTTATCAATTCTCCTGCTGAAGCTATTTCAAAACCTGAAACTCTATTCAATGATTTTATAAACTTTAAAACTTCTTTGTTAGGATTTGCTTTTATGGCATAATATAGTGAAAAATTATTTGGCATATAATTTGTTATGTTATTAACATTATTTTTAATTTCTCCCAAGTCATAAACGTAACAAGGGGTATCATTTTTAATTTTATTTTTATATATTTTTTTAACTATTTCATCGTCTAAAAATTTATTCATCTTTCTCACCACCTTTTATATTTAAATATTGTTCTAACCAATTTGAAAAATCATCAAAAATCAAATCGCATATTTCATTTGGATAATCAGATGGAGAAATTCTAATCACTTCTGTTTCAGCAGACATATTTTCATAATATCCGCTAAATCCAAAAATATCTAATCCAAAACTATCAGCATAGCATATAATATCTTTTAATTTTGAGTTATTAGTATAACTATGAATATCACATTCTAATTTTTTATAATCTATAAATTTATTTGGCTCAATTAGTATGAACATATTATGGTCTGGTTTAATTATTTTGATATTTTGATATTTTGATTTTAATTTGTCATATAAGTAAATTGTATTTTGTTTGATAACCACATTTCTTTTTCTTGAAACCTCTTTATAGCTATCGTCAAACCAAAATAATGGTATACTATTTTGATATGCAAAACCACCAATAAATGATAAAATTATCCTTATTTCTTTAAAAAGTCTAGCGTTAAAGGTAGATTCTGCATCTATCATACATATCGATCCAAGAGTTGCCCATTCACTACCAAGTGTATCCATTTTAGTATGACTCTTAATTAGAATAATTGGTTTATTCATTAATCTTAACTTATCCAATACTATCTTCATTTCTTCTGGTAAATATAATGTAGTATCTATTATAAATAAATCATAACTAGATAAATTAATATCTTCTAAAAGTTTATTTATGTGAATAAAAGAAACTGTATCAATCAATAATGCACTCTTTTCATTGTTACTTAACTCATCTTTTTGTATATAATCATCAATTAATCTCTCTGTTTCAACATATATATTACTTTTGTAATATATTTTAAATGATAATTGTTTTAAAGCATAAATAGTAGCAAATAATGCACTCATTCCACAATTAGTAAAAACATAACTATAATCAGAAAGATTTGTATTATAAAATTTATCCATATATTTTTTTACTTCAATTTCTATATCGTATCTCTGATATTCATATTCAAATTTAAATTCATTAAATTCAAATTTTTGACTATTTCTGCTAGTATTTTGACAGTTATAAGTTTCTTCAAGAAATTTTGATTTTAAAGATGCTTGTCCTTTAAGTTTTTGATTAATAATTTTTTTTATAGTTTCTATTTTATCTATCTCTTCTGTTTTAACAGAAGCATTAAATAAACTAAGTTCATCCTTTTTTCTTTTTATATATTCTTCATAATTATTTAACACTTTTTCCATAAAAATCGACACCTATTTTTTTATATATCCAAATGCTAAAAAATGATAAATCAACTCACAAGCAATTACGAATGAACTATGTGAATCGTCTAATTTTGGATTTAACTCAACCATGTCGAATCCACATATATCAAATTTACCCAGATTTCTTAATGCTTCATCTGCTTCATAAGGTGTTAAACCATTGCATTGTGGTGTTCCTGTTCCAAAAACATAAGAAACATCAAGACAATCTATATCAAATGTTATATAAAACTTAATCTTTTTGTTTTTATTTTTTTCTTGAATTTCTTTTATTATATTTACTATTCCGACTTCTTTAACTTTATTTGATGTAAATATATTTACGCCTTTTTCCTTAGCATAATCTACCCATTGTCTTCCAACAACTCCTCTAGGTCCAATTGAATATAAATTTTCTCCTTTTAAATAGCCATCTTCAATTAATTTTCTAAAAACATTTCCGTGCCATACTTCTGGCATATTTAAATATTCATCTTCTAAATCCAAATGAGCATCAAAATGAATTATACCTATTTCGTAATCTGGATATTTTTCTTTCATTGCTCTGTAAACACCACGAAAACTACCATAAGTTATAGAATGATCACCACCACATATAACTGGAAAACTATCCTTAGCAATTGCATTAGTCTTTTCTGATATTGCATCTTGATTTTCGTTTGGATGCGTTGGATTAACATAAACGTCACCCAAATCTGCAATTTTAAAATCATTTGTCTTTAAATATTCACTATGATCTAAATCATACAATTCCTCTCCATATATTCTATCCCAAAATGAATATTCTCTTAATTGTCTTGGTGCATATTTTGCTCCTAGTCGATATGATGCGCCATAATCACACGGAACTCCTAAAAAAACAATATCATAATTTTTAATTTCGTTTTCTCTAATAAATTCTCCACCCATAAATGTTGGAATACCTGCATATATATATTCTTCTTTTCTTTCTTCCTTCATATTATCACTCCTCATATATTATTTTTGTAAATGAATTTTTCATTTATAAATAATTTTTTTAATTTTTAAATATATTGATCTGACTTTAGTCCTATCTTTTTTTCTCTTTTTTTAACAAATACCTTTTCTAACACATTTTCTGTGTTATCCTCAAAAAACGGAATTCCGTTCAATTGCAAGAAATCAGGGGCCAAACTTGTAATATTATATTCAATAATCACTGGCTCATATTTTTTGTCAATAGCTATATCCCAACCAATCAATTTAAAGTGTGGTATTCTCTGTGCTGCCTTCATTACCAAATCTTTAATTTGATTTATATTAGGAATAATAACATCATGTCCTACCATCTTATATAATAAATTCTCGTAAAAAAGACCATTAGAATCAAAGCCATCATTACTCAATTTACCATTTGAATCAATAAAGAAATTTACAACATTTTCCCCAAGGACATTTGAATCTCCTAATCCCACACGAAATTTACTGTTACTAGTGTATATTTTGTTATCTAACATGTATGTAAAAATTCTTATGACATTAACTGAAGAATTATTAAATTGTGCTAAGAGATCACATTGCTTGATTTTCTCTTGAAAAATATAATTTTTTCCTTTTAAATTATTAATTAAATATGTTAGTTCATCCAAATTAGCCTTTTCAACAATTTTTACTCCATCACCTTGAGATGTAGATATTGTTTCTTTTATGACAAACGGAATGTTAGCTAATAATATATTTATCACTGCATCTTGATTAATTATTTCATACTTATCATTCAAAAAGGTCCCATCAACACAATGAATATATGTTTTTGGAATTTTGAATCCATTTAAATATAATTCAAAATAATTTTTATCTCCAAAGGCTGGTGCTAATTTGAGATTGTTAAAGTAATCTTCTATGTATCCTGCAAATAATTCATTTGAAATATATCTTGGATTAAATTCTTTACTATGACTCATATAAAAATTAAAATTTTTGAAATTAATATCACTTGTATATTTTTTCCAATAGTCTTTTATAATTTTTCTTTGTTCTTTAGTTAGTTGATTGGAATGTTTATTATTTCTAACAATATTTTCTACTTTATAACTTCTTTCACTTAACTTACTTAATCTTTCAAACAATTTATCATATTTTCTTTGATATAATTTACACATTATAGTTTCATATAAATCAATCCAGTCAATTTCTTTCATTTTTTATCCCCCTAAACTATCACATTATTAAACATATTGAGATATATCCATAGATGTTTTTTTCTTGTGTTTTTGCAAAAACACTTCATCTAACACTTTTTCAGTATATTCACCAAACAATGGACCACATATAGTTTCAATAACATCCATACCGCTCATAGTTAGATTTGCTTCAATAATCATAGGAATATTATTTTCAGTTATTGCTATATCCCAACCAATTAATCTAAAATGTGGAAACCTTTGGGCCGCATTCTTAACTAACTCTCTTACCTCTTCCATAAACTCAAATTTTATATTTGAAAACTTTCCACCATCGGGATGTTCATCAAATTTTTTACCCAAAGCATCATAAGCAAAATCTGAAAGTGATCCATCTTCATTAATTTTGCAATATATTCCACCAAAACTTGCATTATCAACTTTAGATTTTCCAATTCCCATTCTAAAAGCCGCATAAGGTAATACTTTTACTTCACCATCCAATATTAGAGTCATTACTCTTATTGTATTAAGTGAATCAGGATGTAATTTTGCCGTTACATCTGATTGATTAACAGTTTCTTGAAAAATTAAATTATCCTCCTCAAGATTATCAATGAAATTTATCAAATCAATTCTGGATGGATTATTAAGAAATTTCACACCCTTACCACCATAAGATGCCATACTTGGTTTAATTGTTATATTATTAGCTGTCACTAAAATATCTATTGCTTGTTCTTTGGTTACAATATTATAATTTTCGTCCTCAAATATACCATTTATTAAATGTATATATGTTTTTGGTAAATTAAATCCTTTTAAGTATAAATCAAAATAGTTTTTGTCTGCTATTCCTGGTTCGATAGCTCTATTATTCAAATATCCATCTATGTACCCAACAAACAAATCATCTGGAATAAATTTTTCATCAAATGTTCCACTTCTATCAATATAATATTTATGATATGCTATATCAAAATCAGATGTATATTTTTTCCAAAAATCATATATTTTCTTTTCTTGTTCACTTGTTAATTCTTTAACATTTTCCGAAAATAGTTCTTTTGAATCAATTCTAAAGCATTCCATACATTTACTAGATAATTCTTCAAAAAAATTATCATATAGTTTAGTTAAATAGTTAAAGGCTTCTTCTTCCCATTTTTCAAATCTCATGTTACCTCTCCTCAATAAAACTCTCTAAAAGTTTTGGTATTGATAAATCAATCAAATCATTTTTCTTCATCCATTCATCATTAAAGATATTATTCAAATATTTTTCGCCACCATCACATAACAATACTACTGCTATACCGGTACCATTTTTTTTATTTATATCTTCTAGTGCTTTGAATAAAACTCCTCCAGCTGATCCACCAATTAATAAACCATGTTTTTTTGCAAAATATCTGCAAGTATTAAATGCTTCCTTATCGGTCGCATAATAATTATGATCAATCAAAGAATAATCAATTATTTTAGGAATTGGTGCATTAATAGGATTACCTGTACCAGATTGAAAATATGGTTTACCAGGTCCGCCAAATAATATTGATCCATCTGGTTCAATTACATTTATTTCAATTTTATTCGTTCTTTTTTTCAATCCCATTGCTGTTCCACATGCGGAGCCACCTGTTCCAATCGCTCCATAAAAGGAATCAATATTACCTAAGTCATCAATTAATTCACATGCCAATGTATCAATATAAGCAGATCTATTATTAAAATTATCAGCTTGATTTGGAAAAAAAGCATTCTCCATTCCATCAGCCATTCTTTTCGCTGTTTTTTCACGTTCGATAACAGCAACTTCATTATCCTTATAGCCGTCTCCAACCACAACAATATTACCACCATAAGCTTTAATCATATCTATTTTTTCCTTAGATGCATGGTGATCTACTACTGCAATAAATTTGTATCCTTTTATCGCTGAGGCAATAGCTAACCCAATAGCAGTATTTCCACTAGAAGATTCGATTATTGTTCCACCTGGCTTAAGTTTACCGTCCTTTTCGGCTTGATTAATCATATTTAGTGCCATTCGGTCTTTCATACTACCACCTGGATTAAATTTTTCCAATTTCAGATAGACCTTCCAATCATTGTTTTTCATTTTCAATTCAATCATTGGTGTATTCCCAATCAACTCAGTAATGTTTTTAGCAATCATATTTATCATCCTCCCTTATCCCATATTTATTGCCACTTTTTTCAACTACAAATTTTTTTACTAATGGTATCTTGTGAAAATTGCTTTCATTTGAATCCATTTGATACCCAGCAGTATTATAATAAATCAAATAATCTCCTGGTTCTGGTAAATAATCAAACTTTATTTTTCGCCAAGTTATCATATCTTGCTCCAGACATAAATTACCTGCAATACTCGCAAAAATCGGTTTATCTATTTTTTTACTATCTTTGTTTTTTTTATATAATACTGGTTCTATTAAATAGTCTGTATTAAACCATTGTTCAGACAAACAATTTATATTACCATTAGTAACTAATACTTTTTCTCCATTTGGTAAATCCTTCAAATATTCAACTTTATAAATACTAATTCCACAATTATTTAAAAGACTTCTTCCTGGTTCTATTATAATTTGAATATCATTCAATATATTTGAAACATTTGATAAAATATACTCTAGTGATTTCTCATTTGACATATCACTATAATATGTATAAAAATCATTAAACCTTTTATGTTTAAAAAACATATTTGAATTTACTTGCTTCAAGAATCGTTCATAATCTTCCTTATTGCAATAGTTAGATGGAAATCCTCCACCAATGTCAATATACTTAATTTTTATATCATATTTTTCCGAAAGTTTTATAATCTTTCTTATTGCATATATTCGATCATCCAAATTGTAGTTATTGATATGAAATGAAAATCCTATAATTTCAATTTTTGAATTCTTAATAATTCTTAAACATTCATTTATTTGACTTATATTAATACCAAATCGGCTTGTCATGTTATCAATAACATCATTTATTCTTAAAAAGACCTTTGTAAACTTATTGATTTCTTGTATTTTTTTTAATTCTTCAAGATCATCAACAGATATTATCGCACCATTATCAATAGATAGTTCAAGATAATCAATTGTTTTAGCAGGTCCTGAAGAAATTATTTTGTTTGTAAATTTTAGTGCATCTTTTAACTCATAAATACTTGATACTTCAATACCGCAACCATTCATTGCACATATCTTAAGAAAAGCTAAACTTTTGTTAGATTTGCATGAAAAAAAGATATTATTGCCCATTTTATAGCTGACAAAAATATCTTTATATTTTTTAATATTAACAATTAAATTTTTAGAGAATAATACATTAACAGGCGCATCAAAAACTGCAAATAAATTACAGTCTTCTACAAAAGTATCTACTTCTTCATTTTTTATTGGATGCATTTCAACATATTCCATAATTGTGCCTCCTTTTTCTGAGAATATCCCTTAAATTCAAGGGATATTCTATCACAATTATATCAATTAGTCAATAGTTTTTTAAAAAAAGTGGGGTATTTTAATTTTCTTTGTAAAACTAATTCTTTTTAATGAAACAATTATATAATAATGTTATAATTTAATTGACACAAAAAAAGAATAATTTCTATTCTTTGCGTCTAAGTATTTTGTGATTATCAATAGGAGTTCTTTCTTCAAATAAATCTTTAACTGAAACTCCTAGAGTATCTGCAACACGACCAATATAATCAATTCTAGTATTACGTTTAGCATTTTCTAAATTAGATACATAAACAGAAGTTGTTTCAAGCTTATCAGCAAAATCTTCTTGAGACCATTTGTTTTGTAATCTATAATAAATAATATTATTTGCTAAAATTTTACGAGAATGATTTTCATAAGATATACTCTTAATGATTATCACTTCCTTTATATTCATAACTTACTACTATTATAATAAGTTATCGTTTTTTTAAACATACTAACTATGTAGTAAGTTATTTAGCAAAACTTAGAAATATTATGTGTCAGAAAGTAGGTATTTTATAGAAGGAGCTAAATTATGGAAAAAGATAAATTTATAAATGATGTAATTGAATGTTTTGATAACAAAATAAATATAATAAGAAACATTGTCTATAATTATAATTTATTAGACATAATACCAAATTTAACCACAATGAGTGATGATGAAAAAAAGCAAAAACTAGAAAATATAATAAACTTTTATTTAGAAAAAATTCAAAAGTCTAAGAAAGAAAACATAATTCAAGAAAATCGCAGAAAAATTGATGACATATTAGATTTTTTTGATTATTCTTACTTTGATACCCAAAATAAAGATGTATTATCTGTTGTTCAAGAAGAGGCAGAAACTATTACTGATTCATTTGTTGAAAAATTATTTACAAAAAAAGGAAATAAATTATTGTTACCAGTAAAATATGATTTCATAAAAAGTTATTGTATTACATCTTCTGTCGATAAAAAATATACTGATTATGTATTTCTTTGGATCATTCTAAAATTATCAATAACTTATAACTTTATAAAAAAAAAAATTAAAGTAATTTTTTATTAGTAGTAAATTAGCAGTACCAAATCCTACTTTCAAAACAAAAAAACACTAGCGATATATTTTTTATCGCTAGTGTTTTTATATAAAAATTGATTTTAAAACATTGTAAATCACATCTACTACCATTGAATTCCCCGCTTGATGATATAAATGAGTTTCTGCGCATACTTTTTTTGCTCTATTATAATCTTCATCACTAAACCCCATAAGTTTCCAAGCCTCTTTGGATGTTAATTTCCTAATTCTCATTTTTAAACCTCCTCTACTAAAATTTTACAATTATCAGATGTATTATTTGCTGTAAGTGTTGGTGCATATCCCTTTTGAGAAAATACTCTCGAAGATTGAGCAAACTTACAACTTTTATCTTTACCACAAACACCACCCGTATTATACTTTTTTAAATCAACTTCATACTCTCTATCAGGATTATTTTTTTTATTAAATATAATTTTATTATTAACTATTTTATATTTACTTGTAGTTAAATAATATTTTTCATCTATTTCTCTTTCTAAATAATCTAATAATGTTTTTGCACATTCTGTGCCCTCTATAAAACTAAATTTTTTATTCTTGTCTAATATAGCAACAAGAAAATATCTTTTTCTTGTTTGCGGTACTCCATAATCGGTAGCATTTAATACTTTATCATATAATGTATATCCTAAACTAATTAAATCCTGTTTAAACAAATCTAGTGTGGATTTAAATGCCTTACTAGTAATATTAGCAACATTTTCAAATATTACATAGTGTGGTTTCTCTTTTACTTCTTTTAGTAATCTTATCATTTCCCAACCTAGACTTGATCTAGTAGAACTCTTAAAATCAAATCCTTTCATTTTACCAGCACAGCTGATGTCTTGGCATGGAAATCCACCGATCCATATATCACAATAAGGTAAATTTTCTCCTTTTATTTCTGTAATACTACCTAAATTTAATGATTCATCTATATTATGAATAGCACAAAATGATTTGATTGCATTTTTGTCTATTTCGGAAAAAAATTCTAATGTATAATCCTTAATTATTTTTTCATCTTTTAATTTTTGAAAAGCTTTTTCTGGTGCTCCAATACCACTAAAAAAAGTACCAACTTTTATGGTACTCTCACTATAATTTTTATTTGTCATTTATAATTCCCCCTTTTTTTAGTTTTGGCAATAAAAAAAATAGATTTTCTTCAAATCTATTTCGTCTAAATCTTATAAATCTCTTGGATAATTTTGTTTATATTTAACATCATTAAATCCATAAACCTTTTTACATTCTTCACAAATTAATGCAATGGTATCATCCCCATATATTTTGTAACCATCACCTTTTTGCAAAACTATATCATTAGAATTACATATTGGACAGTGAGGATTACTACTATCTAATTGTGCTTCTTTTTTACTAAAAGCATCTCTGATTATTTCATAATTATTATATCCTAACTTTGGAACAAATTCTCCTGTAGTAAAATCCTTAATTCTGCCAAACATAAACTCTATTTTATCTATTTGTTTTTCTGTATGGTAATGTCCACAATACCATTTTTTATAATTTAATTTTTTTTCAACTTCATCTAAAAATTTTTCTGTACTATAATCAACTTTTGATTGATCTACCCCAGACATAAATACCTCTCGAGGCATATATTTATATGGACAAGTATGACTCAATACAATATCAATATCATTATTATTATTTTTAATTGCTTTAAATACTCTTTTTTTTATATCAGCATTTGGTTGTTCAGTTTCATACCAACAATAACCATATTTTATTCTATATTCTTTGTCTATAGAATAAGCTCCACCTATTACTAAGACACTTTTGTTATTTAGACTATATACTTCTCCATCTTTGGCAAATAATATATTAGGATATTCTTCTTCGTAATATACTATACCATTATGAAATTCTTTAGTTTTATATGTTTTTATTTTTTCAGGTCGTTCTTCATGATTTCCATGAACACAGAAAAACGTTATGTTACACTCTGATAATTCTTTTTTTAATTTATAATCTCTTGGATCATTAAAATAATTTATTCCTGCATCACCTAATATTATCATTAAATCGGATATATTTGTTTTCTCTTTTTTGCAAAAACAACATACCTCATAAAAATCAGCATGCTTATCACCTGTTATATATATCATAATACCACCCTCCAATTAAATTATATCGTATATTTTAAAAAAATCAGCATTTTATACTAAAATTGTAAAATTCATTCAAAAAAAAGATTTACCAAAATCAGTAAAACCCTTATTTTGTAAGTATTTTTGAAGGTATGTCTTTTGCTGTCCTAAAGGTTCATTCTCATCTTGAAAAGGATGGATTTTTTCAAATCTTACATGAAACTCTATAATATCTAAAATTGTTTTATTTTTAATATCATTATACCAACTAATTAAGTTTTTCATATCTAAAGGTACATCACTTGGAAGTGAAGTTTCTATATTGCCAACAAAGTTTTTAAGTTTCTTATATTCACCAACATTAAACCACTCTCTATCACTATCATCTACAGTACCATTTTTTAATATGAAATGATATTTTTTTATCATATTTTCAGATAACGGCTCATTTATTGTATCAAGCATATACTTAAATAAAGTAAAATGATTTTTAGTTTCTGTTATATCTTTAATTACTATTACTTTATCTTCACTAGTTAAAATTGTTCCTGTTTCATAAATGCTTTCAGTTTCATCAGGTGTAATAGTAGAACCTTCAATATGATTAGTATTATAAGCAAAATCAATTTGTGTTTTATAATATAAATTACCTGATAAATTATTTTCTTTTTGTCTAATTAAAGCATTTTTAATTTTTTTAGCATCCATCATCTTCACTTCCTTTAGTTAACTTATAACTATTATACCAAATATATAACCAAAAGAAAAGAAGAAAAATTATTTTTCCTCTTTTTTAGTAGCAGTTTTTTTAGTAGTTGTACTCTTCTTAGTAGTACTCTTAGTTTCTGCTTTTTTAGCAGGTTCTTTCTTTTCAGCAGCTTTAGTAGTAGTTTTCTTCTCTACTTCTTTTTTCTCTTCTTTAGCTTCTGCTTTTACTTCTTTAGGTGTATATTTTTTACCATTTAAAGCATCCTTAGCAATACTAACTAAATCAGAAAATGCTTTAGGATTATCAATAGCAAGTTCACTAAGCATCTTTCTATTTACTTCAATACCTGCTTTATTTAAACCATCAATGAATCTAGAATAAGAAATTTCATTTTCTCTACATCCAGCATTGATTCTTGTAATCCATAATTTTCTAAAGTTTCTCTTGTTTTGTTTTCTATCTCTAAAAGCATATACACCAGAGTGCATTACTTGTTCATGAGCAGTTTTATATAATCTATGTTTACTACCAAAATAACCTTTTGCTTCTTTTAATACTTTTTTTCTTCTAGCACGTGCAACAGTGCCACCTTTAACTCTTGTCATGTTATCCCTCCTATATTAAATCTTTAATTCTTTTGTAATCAGCTTTGCTTAAACTAGTACCTTGTTTCTTACTACTTGCTCTAGCAGCACTATTCTTACCAGTATTATGTAATACACCTTGTCTAGATTTACTAATAGATCCACTTTGTCTTACATTCAATACTTTTTTAGTTCCTTTATGAGTTTTCATTTTATTTTTCTTAACTTTTGTCATAATTCCCTCCTCTATTTCTTTGGTGTAAGTTGCATAAACATCGTTCTACCCTCAATTCTAGGTTTTAGTTCGATTTCTGCAACATCACTAACTTCATTATAAAATCTATCTAATACTTCTTTTGCAAGTTCTGGATGAGCAATTTGTCTTCCTTTAAATCTAATACTTGCTTTAACCTTGTTACCCTTTTCAAAAGCCTTTTTAGCATTATTTACTCTCGTATTAAAGTCATGAATATCAATATTAACTGATAATCTAAACTCTTTAGTTTCAACCATCGATTCCCTTTGTTTCTTTTGAGCCTCTTTAGTTTTTTTCTTCTTTTCATACTTAAACTTATTATAGTCCATTATTTTACATACAGGCATATTACCTCCATCACTCATAAGAACTAAATCAAAGCCAGCATAACCTGCTAATGTAAGAGCATCTTGTTTGCTCTTAACACCTAGACTTTCTCCATTTGGTCCAATTACCATCATTTCCTTACATCTAATTTGTTCATTGATAGGATTATCCTTTAAAGTAGCTATAGCTAACACCTCCAAAAAAATGAATACTAAAGAAGTATCCATTTATCCATAAAAAAGCCTAATAATTTTGTTATTTTATATATGCAGCCTTTTACCCATTACTATATGTAATCGGGTGAGATAAATATAATCTTCTTTCCGTTTCGTTATTAATTATATTACATAATATTACGAAAGTCAACCAAAAAGTACTAAAATTTACTTATTTAGTGGCTTTTCTTGATATTTTTTAATTATTTGATAACCAAATAGTTCTTTCTAATGACCTTAGACATTAGAAAACCCTATAGTGACTACAGGCACGAAGGGCATAAAAAAAGAAGATTATTTCTCTTCTTTAATATAGTTAGGATCAATATTATCTTCAATTTCCTTTTCAGTATTATCATCAACATCATCAAATATATCATCCCATGGCTCTTCAGTTTCTTCAATAGCAATTTTAACTTTCGTATCTCCCACTATTTCAATACCAAGTTCTTTTTCGATATCAATACTAATACTATTACCATCTTCTTTAGCAGATATACAACTAGGACCCTTTAAGCATCTAACTATAATATCTTTCTTTGAAGAATCCGTTGTCTCCTTTTGTGCCAAAGTAACCATTTCATTATATGATATATTCTTTGTCATAACCGATGTTTTAGTATTATTATCATAAGAATACCATAAATTAACATCAAATGAACCATTAATAATTATTTTACCATTTTCATCATAACCAGAAAATTTATGATTAATCACCCAACAACCAAGTACAGTATCAACTATAGCATCAGTATTTACCTTATAAGTATTTTTATAATACTTCTTGCCTTTTCCTACTACTGCCTTGGTTACAATTTCCTTATATGCTGACAAAAGATATCACCCCTCACCATAATTTATGTTATAGATAAGAAAAAAGTACCATTTTTTTGATACTTTACTATTTTAATAAATCATCATTTCTAATAATAAAGATATTCTTATCTTTGTAGAAGGCAAAGAAAACATCTTCTAATACAATATTCTTTTTATCTAAAAAATTATATACCCATTTCTTATCTTTTTTCAAATGTTTTAAAGTATCTTCTTGAATATCACCATCTAATATAATTGGTAATGGTAATGGTGAAATCTCTTTCTTATAAGGAAACACCGATAAAGTACCACTACTTTCTAACACAGCATATTCTACTTCCTCAATACTACGATATCCCTTATCTCTAAGTTGTACTAACAAATCATCTAAATTATATCTTTGTTTTAGCATCTCATTATAATTAATTTTTCCATTCTTAATAATTAAAGAAGGATTACCCTCTAAAAAAAGCCTAAATTTTGGTTTTTTCAAACTAAAGTAAGACAAAATACATTGTAGTAATACCAATATCACTATTGGAATTAAAGAATATAAAATACTATTCTTATAATTTTCAATACTAATAACCGTAAGTTCCGCTATTAACAAAGATACAATTAAATCAGTTATACTAAGTTGACCTACTTCTCTCTTTCCCATTATTCTATATATTAAAAATATAAATAAATAAAAGAATACTGTTCTAACTACTACTATTGTCATAATTATCACCATTAACATTATGTCCTAATGTATATTTTTTTATTCAATAACATAATATTTATTGGTGATATTTATGATGATAAATTATTTAAAAAGTTCTATCTGGACAATTAGTATCTTACTTATATCTTCTATTATTGTTACTATCTTTAATTATTTCAATATAATAAGTGGTATACCCCTAAAAATACTCTTTCTCTTAATACCATTAATAAGTATATTTATTGGTAGTTATAAATTAGGAAAACTATCAAATCAAAAAGGTTATATAGAAGGTATAAAATATGGTAGTATATATCTTATTATCTTTCTAATTATAAGTATTATAACTAAATCATTTACTTACCTATCAATAATATATTATATAGTACTAATGATAATATCCATATTAGGTAGTATTCTTGGTATTAATAAAAAAAGAGAACCCTAAAAAGTATAAGGGTTACGATATATATTACTAACAATAATATCAATAATAAAGATAAACATTACTATATAAGTATAATTATAATATTTCTTATTAAAATATTTATCAATTACTGGTAATAATAAATAATTAAGAATAAGAGAACCTATAGCAAAAGAAAAAACACTTCTAAAACAAACAATACCATCTATGTTCAAAAATAAACCACTATAATCCCATAACTTTTGATCAAAAAAATTAATACTAATATACCCAACAACATATTCTAATAAACCAGTTATCAATATACTAAAAATAAATAATAATATTGGTCTCTTTTTAAATCCCTTTAATAAACTTAATAAAACAGCTCCTACACCATATATTGGAAGCCAAGGACCATATAAAACACCCCAATTATTAAATATACCAAGTGTCATATAATAAAAAACAACTTCATATATATATCCAGTAAAAGCTCCTAATAAAAAAATAATAAAATAATATAATAACTTATCTACAACACCCTTTTTCTTCTTACTCATAATAATACCTTACCTACCATAAAAGTATAACATATTATAATTATTTATACAATAGAAAACAAAGACTATTTAACCAAAGTCTTTGTTTTATTATTATAAAAATATATCTTATCTAACATATCAGGGTAATCAGATAATTCACTTTCTAATTCTTTAAATTCTTCTTCACTTAAATCATATAAAGGTACTATAAATAAATTATCATTAGATATCTTACCCTTAATACCAAGATAACTTCTATAAAGAAGAAGAGAATAATAACCATCACCATTATAAGTCATAACAACATTAGTAGTATTAAAAGAATTACCTGAAGTAACATCATTAAACTCATACTGAATAGTATTACTATATTCTGGTATTACAGCCTCACTTTGTGTACCTTTTAATAAAATATATTTAGGAAGTTTATTTCTATATTCCAAATGATCTCTTTTACTTTTTTTATTATCATAACTATCTTTAATCTTCAATACAAAATACTCATCATTAATATATTCTTTCTTACCAGTATTTAAAATATTATAAACATCGTTTTCTTTATAATCTTTCTTCTTAATATTCTTAATACCAAGAATCTCTTTTCTATAACCACTACCAGGATTAATAACCCAAGAATTATTACCACTAATAACATAACCATCTGGAGTTTTAACTTCGGTTAAAATATATATCTTATCTTCTAAACCAATTAATCTATGAGCCTTCTTATCACTAACCCAACTATCGATTAAATTATTATACTCATCCTTAAGAATAAATTCTGCTCCCTCAAGTATATTATCATTATAGTCCTCAACAAAAATATCACAAAACCATTCATCAGGACCATTCTTAATTTCTTCATAAATAGAGGCTTTTTCACTAGTAGCATACTGTCCCCTTTTCTTACCACAACTAGTTAAACCAAATGAAGTAATTATTATACTAGTAGCCAAAAGTAACGACACTATTCTTCTTTTACCATTATCATTCATTATAATACAATTCTCCTTTGACCACTATTATATCAATAATTAAAATAAAGTCAACTATTCAGTAAGTAATTTAGATAAAGAAACAATATTATAACCTCTACTAGTAATATATCTAATAATAATATCAATATTATCTATATCATTAAGTAATATAATACTACCATTACTAAGCTTATTCTTAATATCACTATAATTACCTATTATTGTAGGAATAACTGCCATCATATTATTACTATTACATATATTTAAATAAACACTATTCTTCTCTTTAAATAAACAATATTTAGAACTATTATTACTTATCCTATTAATTAAAGCATTATCATTTTCTAATATACTATCACTATATATTCCATTATTACCATAAGTATATAATTCATTATTCTTTAGTTTTTTAATATTATTAATATTAATATCATTATGATTTAAATATAACGATAAATTATTAATACCCTTAATCTTATCATAATCCCTATCATTATATATAATAACTAAGGCAACCTCATTCTTATTACTTCCTCTAATAATATACTTATCCATATTATTAACTAAACTATTACTAGGCATAATATCTCTATATACCAAAGCTTCTTCCCTAAAAATACCACCTAATTTCATTTCTTCATAACTCTTATCAACATCAACTTCTATCCCTTTAATACCAGGTATAATAGTATCATTATTAATAATAGCATTAACAGGTAACACTTCATAACTATCCTTAATATCATTTAATTTAATCATTAAAGGATCTCTATTATTAAGTATATTCATTACTTTATCAGTATAATAAAAACTAAAACATACTAATCCAATTATTAAAAATATTCTAATTATATTTTTCAAGATAACCACCTAATTAAATATATGTATATATATTAAAAGTATACAATAAAGACCTAATAGAAAGAATATATAAATAATATTAAATTCCAAATTCCTATCATACAAAAAAAAGATACAAAAAGCATCCTTTTCTATATATCATATTTAAAACAAACAATTAAAATTATTTTTTAGCTTGTTTTAAAGCTTTTTCTAAAGCAGCATATAAAGCATCAATTTTAATAGTACAACCACTTACAGTATCAGTATAACCATCATCATTTAAAGTAATTTTATCTAAACCTTGGTTGTCAACAACATTTTTCTCTAATGCTTCTACTTGAGTATACCATTCACCTATTTTAGAACCATAAGGATGATTATACATACCATAAGCATCTCCTAATGTTTTTTTAGTAGTTTCTACTCCATCTTTAGTATAAGTAGTATCTAAATTAACATCAGTAATCTTACCATTCTTATCTACAGTTACAATAGCAGTAGCAGTATTATTCTGACCACCATAACTATCAGTAGCGGTTCCTGTATATACTCCTTCTTTATATCCTTTAGAACAACCAGTTAAAACTAATAATCCTATTACCCCCAATGCAAATAGTTTCTTTTTCATAACTTCCTCCTACTTAAATATTATAAAATATTTTTTTTAATTTTACTAGTCCTAAATTACTACTTTATTTGCATTTTACAATATTATCTAACTTTTCTATTATATTTTAAATCCATAGCATAATCCCTCAACTTCTTTAAAGTATCTAAAGTAGGTTTTGTATATTCCTCTAAAGTCATACCATATTCTGCTAATTCTTCATAACTAGGATGGTTTAATTTACTCATAAAGATAAAAAATGCTCTATCTATTTCTTTATTTGTCATATCCATACCATCACCTCCCTTCTAATAACATAATAATATCTTATGAAAACAAAATAATAATATTACTACTTATTATCAATTAATCTCTTAATAGCCCTATTAACAATAATTTTACCATATTTATAACTAATAGAACCTTGTTGATAGGCAATATAAGGACTTCTTAATGGTCCATCGCAAGATAGTTCAATAGAACTACCTTCAGTAAAACTACCTGATGCCATAATAATTTTATCATCATAACCAGGCATCTCTGAAGGCATAATTGTAGCTCCACTATCAACTTTAGAATTATACTGAATACCTCTTACATATTCAATTAAATCATTTTCATTATTAAAAATAATATTTTGAACAATATCAGCTCTATCATCATTGTATTTAGGACTAACATCATAACCTAGTTTTTCAAATAAATAAGCCGTATAAACCGCTGTTTTAAGTGCATTAGCAACCACCATCGGAGCAAAATATAATCCTTCTAAAATATATCTATTTTGATTTAAAGAAGGACCAACTTCCCTGCCTTGTCCAGGAACATTAAGTCTATCAGCACATAATTCTACTAACTCTTTTTTACCAACAATATAACCACCATTTGAAGTAATAGCCCCACCTAAATTTTTAATAAGTGAACCAACACAAATATCCGCTCCTACTTCAGTAGGTTCTTTAGTACTAACAAGTTCACAGTAACAATTATCAATCATAACAATAATATTTTTATCAATACTTTTAATTAATTTAATTACTTTCTCTATCTTATCAATACCAATACTCTCTCTTGTACTATAACCTTTACTTCTTTGTATCTCAATTACTTTTACTTTATTATTACTTAAATAATCCCTAATACCATCATAATCAAAATCATTATCTACTAAATCAATTTGACTATAATTAATATTATAAGCCTTTAAAGAAGAAGGATTATCATTAAAGCCAATAACACTATCTAATGTATCATAAGGTTTTCCACTAATAGACAAAAGAGTATCTCCTGGTCTTAATAATCCAAAAAAACAAGTAGTAAGAGCATGAGTACCAGATATAAATTGACATCTAACTAAAGCAGCTTCAGCCTTAAAAACATTAGCATACACATCCTCTATCTTATCTCTACCAATATCATTATAACCATAACCAGTAGTACTATTAAAATGAACCTCACTAATACCATTATCTATAAAAGCATTTAGAACTTTCTCACTATTATATTCCTCAATAAAATCTATTTTATCATTAATCTCTTTTAAATCAATATTACTACTTTTAATAAAATCATCTAACATTTCTTACCTCCGTCTATTCTAATAATACTATTATTAATATATTTAGCTTCATCACTAATTAAAAAATAAACAAGATTAGCTACCTCATAAGCTTCACCAAATCTTCCCAATAATATCTTATTTTTCTCACTAGTAATAAAATCATCATCTAAATTATTATTCATATTAGTATTAATCCATCCAGGACATATTGTATTAACTCTAACATATGGTGCCAAATAATTAGCAATATTATTAGACAAAGAAATAAGTCCTGCTTTAGAAGCATCATAATCCAAACTCTCTACATAAGGAGTATCAATTCCATTAGTAGAACTAATATTAATAATTACTCCATCCTTATTTTCTTTCATCTTTAAACCAATCTTTTTACATAAAAGAAATGGAGCAATAAGATTAACTTCTAATATCTTCATAAAATTATCCTTATTCTTATCCTCAAACATTGTATCAATAGCAATACCAGCATTATTAACAAGAACATCTATCTTATCATATCTATCATAAATAACATTAATTATATTATTAATATCTTCTTCATTAGATAAATCAGCTTTAACTAAAAGAGTATCCCTATTATACTTATTATCAATATCATTTTTTAATTTAAGAGCCTCATTATAATTACTATTATAATGTAATATAACTTCATAATCACTAGCCAATTTACTAGCAATTTCTTTTCCAATACCACTAGAACTACCCGTTATCAATGCAACCTTCATAATACGCTTCTTCCTTTCATCTATGGTATTATATCATATTTTAAATATTTTTTAAAGAAAATACTTGTCAAAAACAAAAATATATGATATTATTGATATTGTCTTATGGCGGAATTGGTGAAGTGGTTAACACGGTGGATTGTGGTTCCATTATACGTGGGTTCGATTCCCACATTCCGTCCCAGATAGTAATTTAACTAACTTATTCATTTAAGTTAGTTTTTTTATTTTTTACTACCATTTGGATAAATTTTCTATTTCCAAATACTATCCAAATTATATCATAAATATTATTTTATTCTCTACCCTACTTGTAAAAGCATTAACTGCTACATTAAAGTCAGTTTCTCCATAACCGTGAACCTCCATATCTTCTATATTCTTCTCAGTTCTAATATCATGAAAGTCATAAAATATCATAATTAAAACTAAGTAAATACTTACTTAGTTCTAATTTGTTTTATTTCATTATATTTATTACTAACATTTTTTCTGACTAATACTTTAGGATTTTTAAAACTTAATGTTTCACTCTCAATTCCTGCTGCTGCATTTATAATTCTTACTTTTTGTTCTAATTCAAAATCATAATATGAATATGTTGAATACTCATTTCCTAAGTAGTCTTTTCTATTAATAAATGCTTTAATATGCTCAGGATTACTTTTTAATAAAGTATCTAATTCTTCATATATCTTTTGATAAAAAGTAGAATAAATAACTTCACCTTCTTTTAATATAGATACCCTAAAATCAAGTGTAGGAATATCCATCAAATAATCAAGTTGATTTCTAAAAGTACCTCTTCTTGCACTTATAGATAAAGATAAGTCTTTATCTATAGCAATATTATTATTCTTATTAAGTAAATATTCAGTTAAAGCAATATAATATAATTTTTTTCTAAATGTCATATTTATTTCCCCCCTCACAAACAAGTAAATTATAACACATTAACTATTAAAAGTCAAATTTTGTCCATACCCCATTTTTTAAAATATTACATCCATTATAAATAAAAATATAAATAAAATAACATAAAAGCACCATAATAATAAAGAGGTGTATATATAAATGAATAATAAAATAATAAATAAACTAAAAGAAGAAACTAATAATAGTAGTTATATAATATATAGAGAAAAATATATAAAAAAAATAAAAGTAGATATAATATATAACGAAGCATTAACAGATCAAGATAAAATGTCTAATTATATATATAGAAGTTTAGACTATATAGATAGCATATATAAAGGAAAAGATTCATTATATGATGTCATAAAAAATAACATAAGTAATATCAAATTACAAATATAAAGTAGTATATTCTACAAAAATCAAAAAAAATCAATAATTTAAACTATTGATTTTTTCTTGATTTTAATTTTACAATTATATACCCTTTCAAATTGCTTTTCATCTATATAAATAACCTTGCCACCATTTGGATAAATTTTTCTATTTCCAAATACTATCCATATTGCATCAAGTGGCATATCTGGCATTGAAGCTTCACCATCAGTAAAAATTATTTTATTTTCAACTCGTCTTGAGAAAGCACCTACAGCAACGTCAAAGTCAGTACCTCCTCCACCTTCAAATCGCATCTTTTCTATATCTTCTTCTGTTCTAATCTCATGAAATCCATAAAATTCTGTATCAAAACATCCTACTTTTAATTTAGTATGCTGTAATATATTTTTACATTCTCTTAAAAAGTTCTTTAATAATACTTCATTTATTGAGCCGCTTGTATCAATAACAATTTCAGTTTCTGGCATTGGCTGTTCTTCTAAATTAGCACTAACTACACCATCTTCTAATGTTGCATTTTTATAAGACCAATCAACATCATACTTAATTGCCTCTCTTAAAACATAACGCCAATCAATTAATGGTTTAGCAGTACCTATATCATTAACTGTTCTAATATCTCTATTCGTTGATGTACCAGCCTGTGATGCTTGCTTTGAAATTGCCTCTTTTAATTCTTCAAGCTGTTTTTTCTTATCTTCAAGGTTCTTTTTAAAAGCATCTTTTTCTCCCATACTTTCAAGTTCAGTTTTCTCTTTATCTTTTTTATCAGTTTTTTCTTGTTGTTCTTTATGTTTTTTTACTGCTTGTTCCCACATACTGTGAGTATCATGCCCAACATCTTGTTTTGATTTATCTTCTTTTTGTGAATCTTCACCAGATTCACCACCACTCTGTTCTTGTGATTGTTTTTCATATAATTGTTCAGCATCATAATTAATAGCTTCTGCCATATCAACAACACCTGGTGCCATTTTTAAACCATCTCGTTTTAAAAATTGATTAATAACACCATCAGTAGCAATATTCCATAATTCAGGATTCTTACCTTCACTTCTTAATATATGATTGAATGCAATATGACATACTTCATGGGCAAATATAAAAGTTTGTTCCTCAACACTCAATCCCTCTAAATATTCCGGATTATAATATATTGTTTCTCCATCTGTACCTGCAGTCGGTATATCCTTATTTTCTTTATATCCTACACTTGCTACTACACTCCCAAAAAAAGGATATTTAACAAGCATTTTTCTTTTTAATGCTGCTATATCATATTTCATAACTTACACCTCAAATTCGTGCAACTAATGAAAATATTTTTTCACTTATTTTTTCTTTATTTATTTCATTTGCAGTAACAAGTATTACACAATTTTTAGGTAATTCAAATGTAGATATTTTCCTATGTTCTAATAATTCGCAAAACTTTAATTGCTCCTCTTTAGAAATCGAATCAATTTTATCAATTACTAATATTCTACTGGCGTTTGTACTTAATATTTCATTAAGCCATTTAGGAGGCATAAAATCTGTCCCATCATAATGACCATTTAACTCTTTAACATCAACATTGGCAGGTAATACAACTGCACCATTAAAATCCTTACCAGATATAAAATCAACTAATATTGGTGCAACATTTGCTTTAATATATGATAATAATATTTCTTTCTTGTTTTCCATTATCTTCTTATACCTCCTCCAGGCATTTCAGCAAGTTTTGCTTCTGCAAGTCTTTCTAACTTACTTTCATCGCCATGTGTCCATAAAGCATCAAAAATTGCTCCAAACTCTGCTCCTAAACCTGCAACAAAACCTCTTACTTTTTCTAGGTTAGTGTCATCTACTTGTGATAATCCTATAGTTGTTGCATATTTTTCAGCTGTATTTAATGCTTGTATATCAATTTCTGTATAATTATCATCTAAAACATCTTCGAGTGTAATTACTTTTTGATTACAAAATACTGCAAACTCTTTTGTTATATCTTCTCCTACTAGACTTCTAAGCATTTCTGGATTACCCGCCTTATAAAGCATTTTTGATGCCATTTCCCATTTTCTCGGATCAGCATTTGGTTTTTCTCCATTATATTCACTTCTTAAGGCTTTTTCTCCTTTAAATGCAATGTAAGCATATATTGCTGGATGAATATTATTTTCGCTTGCCCATTTTAGCCAAGACGATGTTGTTGTTTTTATATATACATGAGCAAATCTATTAAATAAAGGCTCTGCTAGTTGATTAGCTGCTAGACTATCTTTCATATCATTACCTGCTGCTACTATTCTAGCATTATCTGGTAATTTCCATATACCATTTACTTCTCTATCTAATACTATATTAAAGGCTATACCCTGAATACTTGGTAGTGCATTTGTTATCTCATCAAAGAATACTACATGAAGTCTATCTGGTTCCTTTTCACATTTTTCTTGTAATTTCTTAAGCCATGTTGGTGGAACATCCATCATTTCTCCTGTACTTTGATTATATACACTTTTACCATTTAAACTTTCAGGTGTTGCATTTCTTAAATATATTATTTCACAATTAGGATCTATTTGCTTAACTCTAGCAGATTTACCTTCACTAGATGGTCCATGTAAGAATACAGCAACACCACTTTCTATTGCACCTTTAATAATATCCTCTTCACTTACTTCAGTAAAATCTAAATTATAAGGATTTTTCTTCAAAGTAGGTCGCTTAACTCTTGTTTCTTTAACTTCTTCTTTTACTTCTTCCACTTTAATAGTTAAAGGTATTTTTAAATCTGAAATAATATCTGGTAAAAAATAGTTCTTCATAAACATCTTAATATCAGTTTCTTCAAAACTTTCAATACTAGTATCATAATGTGCAAATTGTATACCTGAAAATAATATTCTCTCTGAAATAGCAACATCTGCTTTAACATCTACTAACCAAGTTATTGGCTCAACTTTTATCCAGTATCCAGTTTTAGCCAACACTGTAGAAGAATTGGATAATGTACTGCCTACTGTTCCAACATCTCCTACAACTCTAACATATCTATTTCCATTATATTCATATACATAGTGCTCCTTTGCTTTAAAGAAACTATCTTCATCTTCTGTAGAAATAGAATCTGTTGTATATTTACCTACAATTTTTAATTTTCCTTTAGAAAATTCATTTTCTAATATGCTAGATATAACATTAGATGCTGCCATTTGGGGATACATTCCAAAATTAACAGAAATAACTCCATTTTCTAATGAATGATCATTTTCAGTAAATGATTTTATACTTAAATATGGTAAAACTACTCTAGAGCCATAAAATCTAAGCCAAGAGTAATCATCATAAGTCGCATCATAGCCATTTATAATTTTAATACGGTGAGTATTAATTTCTGTAATTGTTTTAGTCCAATAATACCCTTTATTATATGAAAAAGTAGTAGAATCATCAAAAGGAAGTTCTGTAATTCCACCTAATAAAATAGCAAAATCACTTATTTCTGCATGTATATGATCAAATTCAAATATCTTCAATCTATTTTCTCCATATATTTGTTCCTCAGTTAAAAAAGTTATATCATCTTTATTCATACATCTTCCCCCACAAGTATCGACTATTATAGCACAATAGATTTTTTTTTGCAATCAAATTACAAACATATATAAACCATCACTATAAAATAAGTATAAAATATAAATAAAATAACATAAAAGCACCATAATAATAAAGAGGTGTATATATAAATGAATAATAAAATAATAAATAAACTAAAAGAAGAAACTAATAATAGTAGTTATATAATATATAGAGAAAAATATATAAAAAAAATAAAAGTAGATATAATATATAACGAAGCATTAACAGATCAAGATAAAATGTCTAATTATATATATAGAAGTTTAGACTATATAGATAGCATATATAAAGGAAAAGATTCATTATATGATATCATAAAAAATAACATAAGTAATATCAAAATAAAAGAAATAAAAAACTATGAAGATATCTGTAAATATCTAAATAATGGATTTGTAATACTTCTAATTGAAGATGATTATTCACTAGCCCTAGAAGTAAAAAAGAATCTAACAAGAAGTATTGAAAAACCAATGACCGAAACAACCATCAGAGGAGCTATGGATTCTTTTACTGAGAATATTGAAACCAATATAGGATTAATAAAAAGAAGATTAAAAACTAATAAATTATGGAATAAAGATATCGAATTAGGTAGATATACCAAAAATAAAATAAGTATACTAACTATTGATGGTATAACAAATAATGATATTAAAGATAATATTATAAACAAATTAAATAATATAGAAATAGATAGTATTACTGATTCCGGTACATTAAAACATCTAATTGAAAAAGAAACAAAAACAATCTTTCCTACTACCATTACTACTGAAAGACCAGATAAAGTAGTATCTGCTCTATTAAATGGTAAAACCGTCATACTAGTAGATAATTGTCCATTTGCTTTAATCATGCCTGTTGATATAAATGATTTTTTTCTATCCCAAGATGATAAAGATGCCAATTATATCAATAATTCACTAACTAGAGTATTAAGATATTTAGCCTTCTTTATAACCATATTAACTCCTGGTGTCTATATTGCCTTAACAACCTTCAACCAAGAAATGATACCTTTAGAACTCCTTACTAGTTTTGCTTCCCAAAGAAGTACCGTTCCCTTTCCAGCTTTCTTTGAAGCCCTTCTAATGTTTATATCATTTGAAATACTAAGAGAAAGCGATTATCGTATTCCTAATGTTTCTAATTCTGCCCTTTCTATAGTAGGAGCCCTAATATTAGGTGAAGCCGCTGTTAATGCTGGTATTGTCTCACCCATTATGATTATCATAGTAGCTATTACCGCTATTAGTGCTCTAGTAATAGTAGAACCAGAACTAACCGCTGCCATTAAATGGTATCGTATTTTATTTATGCTAGGTGGGACAACTATTGGTATTTTTGGTATATTTATCATTTTTATATTTTTTATTACCAATCTATGTAGTATAAAATCCTTTGATAAATCATATATGATGCCTTTTACACCAATATCCGAAGAAATAAAAAATAGTATCATTAAATTCCCATTAACTAAAAGAAACAAAAGAAATAAATACCTAACAAACAATATTATAAGGGAGGTAACTAATGAAAAAAATTAAATACCTATTACTATTAATATTACCAATATTAAGTGGCTGCTACAACTATCGAGAATTAAATGAATTAGGTATAACAACCGCTGTTAGTATTGATTATCAAGATGATAACTTCCATGTAATTGCAGAAGTAGTAAATCCAATTAAACAGCAAGATGCCTCAAGTAGTAATAATTCACCATTTGTAAATTATAGTGGTTCAGCATCTACTCTACAAAATGCCTTTCGTAATATAGTTTTAGAATCTCCAAGGCAACTGTATGCTGCCCAATTAGAAATAATTGTCTTAAGTGAAGAAGTAGTAAGTAATCATCTCGAAGAAGTATTAGAATATTTCACACGAGATCCAGAAACGAGAACAGAAATAAAAATAATTGTTGCTAAAACCGAAGAAAGTACTAAAGGTATAACTTTGCAAACTCTTCTAACGAGTTTTTCTTCTTCAAATATTCTAAAATCCCTAGAACTACAAAATAAAGTTCTAGGTACAACTTATCCTGTAACTTTAAATGAATTATTAAATATGTATATAAACCCCTATGAAGAAGTCATCTTACCATCGATGACTCTCTATGGCAATCCAGAAATAGGTGATGAAAAAGAAAACATAACAACATCAACTCCTAAAACTAGAGTTGAAATAAGCGGTACTACTATTACTAAAGATAACCAAGTACTAGGTTATTTAACTAACGAAGAATCAAAAATATTAAGCATAATCAATAATAAAGTAAGTGAATTTTTAATAACTACTAATTATAATAATGGATATATCGTCTTTGAACCAAATAGAATAAAAGTAAAAAGAGAAGTAGATATTAAAAATAATATCATTAAAGTTAAAATATCGGGTTATTCTAAAATTAAGGAAGTAGATACATATATTAGCTTAAAAGATCCAAAAGAAATAAAAGAACTAAATAATAACCTAAATAAAGAAATTGAAAATAACATAAAAAAAACATTCAATTATATTAGAGAAGAATATAATACTGACATATTTGGTTTTCAAGAACTATACTATAAAACTGACTATAAATATTTTAAACAGCATTGCACCAATTGGTACGAAGAAATATATCCCAAAATAAAATTAGAAGTAACATCAACTATAAAGTTATATGAAAAGGGAAACACAATAGGAGGCTTAAAATATGAAAGAGAAAATAAATAATCTTGAACTATCTAGTACCATATTTCTCATCTTATTCTCATGTACTATTGGTATAGCTCCTTATACTACTATCAAAATTGCTGGCATAAATGCATATATTGGAGTAATAATTGGGACCATTATTGGACTAGTACCACTTCTAATATTTATCTATATATCTAATTATGAAATAGATAAACCACTCTACATTAAAACAAAAATAATCTTTGGTAAAGTTCTAGGTACTATTATTAATATTATTCTAATAATACTATATCTTATATTAGCCACTACCATCCTCTTTAACACTAGTAACTTTATCATATCACAATATTTAACAGATACACCTATTATTCTTGTAACTATAATATTTGCTTTAACTGGTTATCATGCCATAAATAAAGGAATTAATACTATTACTAAAACAAGTTTAATATATACCATCATTATCATTATATTATTTATATTAGCCACCATTGGACTAATTCCAGAAATAGAACTAGATAACTTAAAACCTATTTTAGAATATGGTATCAATAAACCTTTCATAGCGGGTTTAACCTATAGTCTAATCTTAACTATTCCAATAAGTAGTTTAGTAACAATACCTAAAAGCAATATTGATAACTATCAAAAAACCACTAAATATATCATTATAACCTATCTAATTACCACAATTATGGTTTTCTTTATGTCTTTTGTGACAAGTGCATGTCTTGGCAAATATCTTTTACTACAATATCAATACCCTGTTTATATGACCTTAAAAAGAATATCTATCTTTGGTTTTATTGATCGTATTGAAAATTTTTTATCTATTGAATGGATATTAAGTTCTTTTATAGTTTATACTATTCCATTATGTTATATCAAAGATACTATAACGAATAAAAATAATAAAATAATAAATCTTATTATTATAATCATAACCATCGTATTATCTATTAATATCTTCAAAAATAATACTAGTTTTAACTACTATTTAGATAGTATTTATCCATATATTCTTCTATCTCTTTTAATAGTATTTATCATAATATTCATATTCACATGTATTAAAAAGAAAAAATAGAATATAATAATAATACAGTAAGATAAATTACTGTTTAGATATAGAGATTACTTATGTAGTCTCTTCTTTTATTATATTAGCCCATACACTAATAAACAAACATCATAATATATTAGTGTGGAGTTGATTAATAATGTTAACATTTTTAGAACAACAAAGTCCTATATTACTTGCTTTCTTTGCTACTTTATTTACCTACAGTATAACCATTCTTGGAGCCGCTATTGTATTTTTTTTCAAAAAAGTTAAAAAGAATATCATGGATGCCATGCTTGGAATAGCAGCAGGTATCATGATAGCAGCTTCTTTCTTTTCATTAATTGAACCAGCCCTTAAAATGGCAGAAAGTCTTAAAATGATACCATGGATTATAGTAACGATTGGATTTATATCAGGAGGATTGCTTTTATTTGTTGGAGATAAAATATTTACAAAATTAGAAAAGAAAATAGCAAAAAATAAAGATAATAACAAAGAAGGAACAAGTCTAAAAAGATGTATAATGTTAATTCTTTCTATAACCCTTCATAATATACCAGAAGGCTTAGCTGTTGGAGTTGCTTTTGGTGGTATTGCTTATGGTATTGAAGGAGCAACCTTAAGTTCTGCTATTATGATTGCCCTAGGAATTGGTATTCAAAACTTTCCAGAAGGTACCGCTGTTAGTGTTCCATTAAGACGAGAAGGACTAAGTAGAAAAAAAGCCTTTTTCTTCGGACAACTAAGCGGACTTGTTGAACCAATATCAGGTGTATTAGGAGCCTTACTTGTATTAAAAGTAAGAACTCTCTTACCATTCTTACTTTCTTTTGCCGCAGGTGCTATGATTTATGTAGTAGTAGAAGAATTAATACCAGAATCACAAACAAACAAAAGAAAAGAATTAATGGCATTATTCACTTTAATAGGATTCTCTATTATGATGATATTAGATGTATCTTTAGGTTAAAAAAAAGCAAGTATTAACTTGTCTTTTTTTATTTATTACAATCACTAGTACAAATATTAGTTTTAGTATCTTCAAACATCTTAGCAAGTTTTTCTTTAAGACCATCTAAGTCTTCATTTTTCCAATATTCTTCAGGAGTCTTATAGCCCTTAGTATCCCAAGCTGTTTCATCATCAAAATCTAATATTTCACCATCTTTTACCGCTACTACAGAAGGAGCATAAATTCTCTTATTTCCTTCTTCATCAAATTTTAAATAATCTTTAAGAATATCTACCATTTTTTTATAATTATCTGTATTATCTTTTCTATCATTTAAAATATTATAATAATAAACTTTATCTACATCATTTGCTTTAGCTACTTCATTTAAATATGGTACATAAGCAGTACACCATGGACACTCTGGAAAACCTAGATATACTACTCCTGTTCCATGTTCTAATATATTAATTATTTCTTCAGCACTTCTATAAACAAAGACATTATCTTTGGTAACACTGGTATACTCTTCGGCAAATTTCTTACCATCAATATTGGTATTTTTTTCTTTATTTAAGTAAAGATATCCTAAAACTCCTAACGCTATAACTAAAACTACTCCTATTATAATTATTATTTTCTTTTTCACTTTCTCACCTCATAATCAGTATAAATTATTTATTATTTTTTTACTATATAACTTAAGTTGAATTAACTAAACTCTAGGTTGAGTTTAATTACAGCTCTTATTCATTGACAATGGAACCTTGTAAATAGTAGTTTTGTCTTCTTCATCAGTAGCACTTATTTCTAGTGTTATATTACTACTCTCTATATTCTTACATTCCTTAGCAAAATTATCTATACTAAAATTTACATCTTTTAAAAAATCATTTAACTTAATACTACTATCTTTTTCATAAGTATAACTACCTATTTGTTCTTTGACCATACCATGTTCTTCGTATAATATACATTCAATCTTTTTATATAAATTATCATCAGTACCACCACAATAATCAATATTAGATATATATAAATATGACTTATTTTTATTATAAGCAATACTACCTGATATCTCAAAATTAGAACAATTTGAAGATACTGTTTTAAATGTAAAAGAATCATCATGAAATACAATAAATAAAATTATTATTAATATAAGTAATAATATTCCTAATGAAATATATATTATTTTTTTCTTATTTACTTTTTTACTTTGATTATTTTCACTATTTTTACCATCTAATAAATCATTAATATTAATATCATAATCATCACATATTTGTTTAAGCAAAGATATATCAGGAATATTTTTACCATTCTCCCATTTACTAACTGCTTGATATGTTACACCATATTTTTCTGCAAACTTCTCTTGCGTTAAATTATTTTTTTTACGAAGTTCTTTTATTAAGTTACCTATTCTTTTTTGATCCATACTACCACTTCCTATGTATAAAATATCTACATATATTATTTTATCATATTTTTTAATATTATCATATATAAAATTTAAAAAGCAGTAATTTTTATTTACCACTTCCTTATTTTTTTAGAATTAAAGTTTTATTTTCTTCGGCCACTTCTACATCATTAAATACTTCTTTTGATTCTTCTAAATATATTTTTTTATCTTCTTCTGGCCAAAAGTGTATTAATAACAATTTTTTAGCATTAGAATTATTTGCCAATAATCCAGCATCATAGGCTGTCATATGTGTACTACTATTAGAATTATATCTTCTTAAGAGTGAACTCTCACAAATAATTAAATCTGCATCCTTACAAAAACTTATTAAATCAGTAAGATTAGAAGTGCCAATATCAGAAGTATATATAATCTTAAAATCTTTATTTTGTAATTTTACCATAAATGCTTCTATGGTATGAGATTTATTATCATGAAAAGTTATTTTTAAATCATCTATAAAAAATGAATAACTATCAGTTATATCAAAATACTTGGCATAACTCTCTTTACTAGATACTATAGATTTCTTATTGAAGTCATAATCGTTTTTGGGTAAAAATATATTTATCTTGTTATTAAGTAATCCTAAATTATGATAGACATAAGATGCGTAGCAGATACTTCCGATATCTCCGAAATGATCTCTATGATAATGAGTAATTATCACATTTAAATCTTCTAAAGTATCAGGGAATTTTAATAGTCTAGTTATTCCACTGCCACAATCTAATAGTATTTTTTTATTATTATAATTTATTAAAACTCCTGGGCAATTCATATTACCTTTAGTATATGGAGAAATAGTTCCAAGTGGTGTAATTGTTATCTCACTCATTTTACTATACTCCTCTTTTTTATTAACATTTTTTCTTTAATAGTAGGTTCTACATACCTTATAATATCTTTATCAAGATTAAATAGTTCTTTTACCATACTAGAAGAGACTGATTGATATTTAGTATCTGCAAATAAGCAAATAGTATTTATCATATTATTAGATATTTCTCTATTTATTTCTTGCATAGTAACTTCATAATCATAATCACTTAAACTTCTAAGTCCACGAATGATAGCCTTACATTCATTTTGAATTGCAACATCTACTGTCGCCCCACTACCAGATATAACTTTTATATTACTCATATCTCGATATAAATATTTAATCATTTCTAGTCTTTCTTCTATAGAAAAGAATGAAATCTTTTTTGAATAATTTTGCATAACTGCCACTACGACCTCATCAAATAAATTACTTGCTTGCCATATAATGTCCATATGTCCCTTTGTTATAGGATCAAAGCTTCCCGGATATAAAACTCTTGTCATAATATCTTCACCACCTTATGTAAATTAAACATTTTTCCTTTCTTTACTTGTATTATAATACTTTTTGTGATATAATCAAAATACATATTTGTTATGTTTATCATAACTGGAGGTTATTATGAATATAAATTTTGAATTATATAGAATATTTTATGTAGTTGCTAATCATAGTAATATTACTAAAGCAAGTGAAGAATTAAATATATCACAGCCTGCTATTAGTAAATCTATTAAGAATCTTGAAGATCAATTAGGAGGAAACCTCTTTATAAGAACTAAAAGAGGGGTTATATTAACAGAAGAAGGAAAAGAATTCTATAACTATATTAAACAAGCTATGGAATATATTAATAATGCTGAAAAGAAGTTTACCAATCTTATTAACTTAGAAACAGGATGTATAAAAATTGGAATTAATACTACTTTAACAAAAGAATTCTTACTACCCTTTCTAGAAGAATTTCACTCTTTATATCCTAAAATAGATATTCAAATTATAACAGGACTAACTACAGAATTAATATCTAAATTAAAAAATGGATTAATTGATATAGTAATATTAAATATTAACAATAAAGATTACGGTAATGATATTGAAATAATTAAATGTCAGAAGATAAATGATTGTTTTGTAGTAAATAGTAAATTCAAAGAATTAATTAATAAAGAAATATCACTAAAAGATATAAACAATTATCCTTTAATATTGCAAAAGAAAGGTTCTAATACTAGGGATTTTTTAGATAACATTGCTAAGGAAAACAATGTTATTCTAAAACCTAATATAGAACTAGCAAGTTATTCTCTAGTTGTAGAATTTTCTAAAATAGGACTAGGTATTGGATATGTAACTAAGAAATATATACAAAAAGAATTAAAGAATAAAGAACTATATGAATTAAATATCAAAGAAAAGATTCCTAGTAGATATATAGGCATCGCTCTATCAAAAAATCACTTACCTAGTTTTAGTACTAAAAAACTTATTGAAATAATAGAAAAAGACAAATATAATTTTAAATAATTTTATATCTGTCTTTTTTAGTTTTATAATATATTCTTAGTACTATAAACTCATAACTGGCAGTTAAGCAAGTTCGAGTAAAATAGTACAAAAAAAGAGCTTGTTTTTGTTTCAAACTCTTTTAAGTACTATTTGGTGCGAGTGTCGTAGTAATCTACAACTTTCTCTCAAAGACGATTGATATTAGAATCAATCTCTATATTAATTTTAACAGACTTTTAAAAAAATAGCAATTTATAATCGCTATTTTATTTTAATTTTCCCTTTTGCTCAACTATTTCTTCTTGTGATAATTGACTATCCTCAGTAATATCTTCTGTTATTTTTTTTCTTGAATTACGACTTTTGATTATATCTTCTGATAAATAATCAAATTTTTGCTTGTCGTTTAAGTAAATGTTATCAATTAAAACATTAAAGAAATCCTCATCTTCCTGAACTATATTTTTATAAATATCTCGAATTTGTTGTTTCATAGTTTTTCTATTTACTTGAATTGGTAACATTGCAATTACTCCTGTAGCAATCCTTTTAATATGACTTTTGATTTCAGGAGTAAAATTTCTCGAAAAAATATTTACAATATTTGAATTTTCAACAGGTACGGATATTCTTAAATTGAATTTTTTATCCATAATATCAGCAATTACTATTGATATAACATGAGTAGAAACAATTCTTAACGTAGAAGGATCATTTTTCTTTAAAATTCTATAATTTTTAATTTCTTTATATTCTTCTTCGCTAACTTCTAGTACTTCATCACCAATAATTTTATAAAAATTATTTCCTGTTTCAAAATATAATGCACCTCTAAATTCGCTAAATGGATAATCTCCATATCTACCCGACATTGGTAAAAGTCCTGTTCCATTAGGTATCATAGTTACATTCTTATAAACAGTTCCTGTTTCAAAATCAGCAATCCATTTTTCACCATTTATTGTTATTTCTTTTTTTGCTAACATTTTAATCATCCTCCTCATATAACTATATTATAGCATATATTATAGCATATTTTAAAGAAATTTTTAATTTATTATTAATAATTAGATTATATTTCCATTTCAAAATCATCTTTATCTCTTTCATAATCATGATTTTTACTAAATTCATAAGTATCTTGTAAATCCTCAAATGTATCTTCTTCTATGATTTTCTTTGAATATAAATCTTCTGCAACGTCCATATATTTTTCTCGTTCTTTTTCTTTTCTAAATAATTTATCTTTGATAAATGAAATAACTTTTAGGAATTTATCTTTCCAAAAGGATAGAGATTGTCTTAAAGAAAGATTTTCTTCTTTTAGATCTTTGATTTGTTTATCTTTAACTTTATTATTTTTAATTAGTGTATCGACTCTTAATTGTAATGCTTCATTATTTTCAGTAAGTGTTTGTATTTCTTTTTGATTTTCCTTTATTTGATTATCTACATTATTAAGAGTAATAGATAAAGTTTGAATATTTTTATATTCATCATTTGTTTTATCAATTTGATTGATATAACTTTCAAGTTTATCTTTATCTTCTTGTTTTAAAATATAATTATCTTTCTTAATTAGTGTTGGTTTTAAATCATTTATTATTTCTTTAACTTCTTTTGACTTATTATCTAGCTCGAGAGATTTTTTATTTGCTTTTTCTAAATTTTCTTGATTCTTTTCTAGTTGTTCTTTCATTTCCATATAATTATCCATTTCAGTTATATGATAATCTCTATTTCTACCTTTTTGTTTTTTCTTTAAAGAGTTAGTAAGATTATATTCTTTATTAAATGATTCAATACATAAAATTCTCATTTTATCTTGTAATTTACGAAGTGATTCTTTTGTAAAAACATCACTTTTACCAACTTGTTTACTCATACCATTTTTACCACCAACTTTAATAGGTACACCTACAATATGAAGATGTGGGCTTGTTTCGTCATAATGAATAATTGCACTTGCTACTTTAAAATTTGGTAGTATTGTTTCTAAATCAATGACTTGCTCTTTAAAAACATTTGTCATTTTTTTCTTAAATTTTAAATCTTTAGTATCCCAATATTTTTTATTTCCAAGTTCAATAATAATTTCGCAAGCTAAATCATTTTTAGAGTTATTACTAACGTGAGTAAAGTAATCTTTTATTTTTCTGTTTTCTCTTGTTTGTTTAGAATTATATTCTTCTTTTGCTTCTTCAAATTCTTCAATATAAAGTTTCTTAACATCATCAACTAGAGAAGAAGTACCCCTAATAATTAAAATATCTTCTTGTTTATTATCATACTTTCTATAATTATGATTATCTACTTTTGCTAGTCCACCCGCATTTTGTATTGCATTATTGCTTTTAGATGTTGTTCCACTTACATTTGATTTCGCACTTGCTTTACTACTATTTTTCTTGTTCTTATCACTACCCAAATGAAATGAATATGCTAATTCTATAATAATCACGCTCCTTTATTATTTATACTTTGGTTAGTAGTTAAAACTTGGTTTTTGAGAGTATATTTTGTTATGACAAAATATTTAACCCCCTAGGTATTTTGACGCAAGCATCAAAATAACCTCGTGGGCTAGGAGTACCTAGAACCCTTTACAATATTTCGTTTAAAATTATGCACTGCATATTTTTAATACTACATATTGAGTTAATGAAAATATTTTATATTCATAAAACATTTTCTTTTGTATAAAATGTTATCGCTACTTACAAAAATACTTCGTATTTTCATAACGTGCCACACATTTTATTATTTTATGAAGAAACTACTTCGTCAGTTTCTTCTTCATCATATTCCTCATACATTTCTTCTAATCCCATTACATTTGCAGGTTTAACTAAAGTAGGTTTTACTTCTCTCGTAAGAACGCCATCAGTTTTATCAGGGATATATTTAAAGACTGCTTCTTCATCTTCTAAAAGTGTTCCATCATCTTTTTTGATATATAAAATTCCTAAATCATATTCTTTTAATTTTCTATCAGGATCTGTATTACGATAATCTTCCATTGGGAATACTCTTACAATATCAATATTTCCATAATCAAAATTAAAATGGAATATTTTATCTTCTACATTATAAGTTGCCTCATAAAAACCTACATCATAGAATTCTCTTAATTTTAAAATATGTTGCCATACTTCTTCAACATCACGATATTCACTATATCTTAATGTTCCTACCATATTTCCAAATAAAGCATAGTCAGTTCTATCAATATAACCTTTATCATAAAGTTCATTACAAGGATTTGCTATACTTTCTCTAAACTTAACGTATTCAACTTTACATTTATTACTACTTGATTCAGTTAAAGTAATTTCATCAACATAACTCATTATTAAGTTTGATTTTTCTTCTCTTGTAAAATCTTTCCAACGTTTATTATATTCTTTATACTTTTGTGGGTATTTGATAGAATTGATAAAATCAATATCTCGTTTAATTAAAATATCTTCAGGTGTAAATTTTAATTCATCACATATTTCAGTTTCAGTCAATTTTGTTTCTAGTTCTTCAAGGGTGTTTTCAACTTTCTTTCGTTCTAAATCATATTCTTCAAGAGTAAATACTTCATTGATGTATGCTTCTCTAATTCGTTTAAATTTATCTTTTTGTTTTTTGATTTCTTCTTCGATATCTTCTTTAGGATTTTCAACCTTTTGCTTAATCATAGGTAGAAAGAATTGATTAACAACACTATCATAATCTACAATGTCATCAATAAATTCACTTATAAATGTTTCTACACTATTTTCTTTAATAGTTAATTTACAATCATTACAATAATAGTAAAAGTATGAATTACCATTTTTCTTCGTTGTCGCTTTACCACCTAAGATTCTAGAGCATTTAGGACATTTAAGTTTTTGTAAAAATAAATAGTTAAGAGTTCTTTGATAACTACGGGAATTCTTTTTCTTTTGCACTTGGCATTCTTCCCACATTTCTTTTGAAATAATTGGCTCAACTACATCACTATAATAAGTAGGGTGTTTTGTTCTTTTACCATGCACGAAATCGCCTTTATATATTTCGTTTTCTAATATTCCAACAATAGTAGAATCTCTCCAATTAGTTTTACCTAACACTTTTTCTTCATTTAAGATATTACTTATCTTTTTATAAGATAAACCATTGTGATACATTTCAAATATTCTAATAACTATATCTTTAGTAGCAATATCAGGTATTAGTTTTTTATCAACTCTTTTATAACCTAAAGGGGCTTGATGTGGTATATGACCAACTTTAATAGCTCCTGCTAAACCTATTTTAGTTCTTTCACTTGTTCTTTCTATTTCTTGTTGTGATACACTTGTTAAAATTCTTGAAATCATTTTACCATTAGCATTAGTTGTATTTATATCATCATTAGCACAATCTAGAAATGCTTCATTTTCTTCAAGAAAAGTTAATATCTTTTCCCAATCTGCAACTGAACGAGTAAGTCTATCTAATTTTAAAACAACAATAGTATTACATTTCTTATCTTTTATATCTTGTAACAATTCATCAAATGCAGGACGTTTATTACCCGTTTTAGCACTTATTCCTGCGTCCTCATATACTTTATATACTTCATAACCTTTAAACTCACACATAGCCCTTAAACGCTTTTCTTGTTCTGGTAAACTAAAGCCCTCACGTGCTTGGTCTTCAGTAGATACACGAATATAAAGACCTGCTATTTTTTTAATATTATCATACATTTTTATCATCTTCCTTTTTCTAAATTTTCAAAAAAAGAGGAGTCAAAACTACTAGCACCAAAACTAATATTTTGACTCCTCAAATAATACATTTAATTCATTTGATAATTCGTATATAAATTGTTTAATCATAGAAGTACCTCTCTTTCCCCTAAATAAAGACGATACTGCTTGTCATTTATTGACGAATATAATACATCATTTTATTTGATTTGTCTAGTGTTTAAGGACTAAACACCCTTAGTTTTGGCTTTTAATGTAGTTTTCAAGTTCATTTATCTTAATTTTTCTACTTAAATTATTGATATAGATTTCATTAGAGTAGTTAAAAGCAAGAAATACATTATTATTGATTATTATTTTATGTGGCTCAATATAAGATAAATTAGTCTTATCTACTTTTCTAATACTACCATTTATAATAGTTGGAGTAGTATTACAAAAATCACATATAATTTCTAATCTTTTTTTTAATGATTCTTCTACATCAATTTCTTTCTTGATAATATTTATCATAGACACCAACCTTTCTTATGACTTTTTTTCTAAATACGAAAAAAATCAATCATTTTGATTGATTTCTATATATCAAAGTTCGAATAGTTCGAACAGATTCGTCAATGGTGCGGGTGAAGGGACTTGAACCCCCACGGATAAACCACTAGATCCTAAGTCTAGCGCGTCTGCCAATTTCGCCACACCCGCACAATTATGGTGGACCCTGCAGGACTCGAACCTGCGACCGCCCGGTTATGAGCCGGATGCTCTAACCAACTGAGCTAAGGGTCCATTACTATATAAATATTAACTTTTCATACAAGATAAATGCTATCTACTATTGTTAGAGCATCCTTCTTGAAGAACAAATTAAGTATATCATTTTTAAGTACTTATGTCAATAAGATAAATAATTATTTTAACTATTTTTTACTATTTTATGCACCTATTGAATAAAATTTACTATGAATAATCAAAATATTGAAGATAAAGCCTTAACTACTCTAGCCTTTGTTATAGGTCTAGCTCTTATAGATAATCTATCTAGTACCGAACAAAATGCTGTTGGTAACTGGATAATGTTAATAGCGCAAACACTTTGTACTAATGGTAGTTATACTTTTAATAAAGAATGGAAAAGTCATACAAGTAATGGTAATACTCCTGTTACTAAAGATACTCTAGAAAAAGTTGGAGATATTATTAATAATACAATAAAAAAGAACTATTTCTAGTTCTTTAAATTATTTTTTTTAAATTAAAGACATTATTATTAATATCTCTAATAACTAATTCTTCACCCCAAATATAATAAGTATGGTTGATACTTATTTGGAGACCCCTAAGGCTCCAAATAACACTAATAAGACTTACATAGTAAGGCTTATAGTGCATATAAAAAGAACCTAGATAAATAATTATCTAAGTTCTATATATCAATATCAAAAAATAAATAACCTTTTAAAATCAAAACATTCATATTACTATCATATATAGTTATACCTATTTTAAAGTATTACAACTTCATTCCATTTATTTTCTTTTAAATTTACTATTTACTTTTTTCTTAATTTTATTTGTTTTAATACTAGTCTTTTCTAATCTAACATTAGGTTTTTCTAAGCCAAGAATAATCATTACTAAATGACTATAATCAACACGACTAAAACCTCTTAAACAAATATAACTATCTAGATTATTAATAACAAAATTAACAAATTCTCTATAACCACCAATAACACGATTTTTGCTTATCCATTTATTATTAACTTTAGTATCTACATAAATAACAGGATTAATATTTGAACCATATTTCTTTACATAAAAACAATTTTTTAACTTATCTTCATAATAAAAGTTTCTTGTTTCAAACATTTTACCTCTACCAACAACAAAATATGTTGAAAAGGTACCTATCTCACCAGTTATCATATTATAAACTTTATCATTCATAAATAACCCCCTGCTTAATTGTTTTTTAATTTTTTATCTAAAATTACTTTTTATTCTCCTCTTTTAATTTAGCTTGAGCAGCAGCTAATCTAGCAATAGGAACTCTATATGGTGAACAAGATACATAGTTTAGTCCTATATTATGACAGAACTCAACGGATGTTGGTTCTCCACCATGTTCTCCACATATACCAAGTTTAATATCAGGTCTAGTACTTCTACCCTTTTCTGCAGCCATCTTAACAAGCTGTCCTACTCCTACTTGGTCTAATTTAGCAAATGGATCTATTTCATATATCTTATTTTGATAATAAGCATCTAAGAATTTACCAGCATCATCTCTAGAGAAACCAAATGTCATTTGGGTTAAATCATTAGTACCAAATGAGAAGAACTCTGCTTCTTTAGCGATAGCATCTGCGGTTAAGGCTGCTCTTGGTATTTCTATCATAGTACCAATATGATATTTCATATCAGAATTATATTCTCTCTTAACTTCTTCAGCTACTTCTACAACGATATCCTTAACAAACTTAAGTTCTTTTTCTTCTCCTACTAGAGGTATCATAATTTCAGGTGTAATATCATAACCATCTTCTTCTTTAACCTCAATAGCGGCTTCCATTAAAGCCCTAGTTTGCATTCTAGCAATCTCTGGATAAGTAACAGCAAGTCTACATCCCCTATGACCCATCATTGGATTAAATTCATGTAATTCTGCTATCTTATTCTTTAAGTGTTCTACAGTAACATTCATATCTTTTGCTAAAGCAATTATATCTTCTTCTAAAGTAGGTAAGAATTCATGTAGTGGTGGATCTAAGTATCTAACAGTCATTGGAAGATTCTTTAACTCTTTATACATAGCTTTAAAATCACCTTTTTGAAATGGTATTAATTCATCTAAAGCTTTTGTTCTATCTTCTACTGTCTCTGATAGAATCATCTTTCTAATCTTAGGTATTCTATCTTCTTCAAAGAACATATGCTCAGTTCTACATAGTCCTATACCTTCTGCTCCTAGTTCAATAGCTTTAGCAGTATCTCTAGGATTATCAGCATTAGTTCTAACACCTAGTGTTCTATATTCGTCAGCCCACTTCATTATTCTACCAAAATCACCACTTACTGTAGCCTCTTTAGTAGGAATATCTCCTGCATATATTTTACCAGTGTTACCATCAAGTGAAATATAATCTCCCTTATGGAATGTCTTACCACCTAAAGTAAATTCTTCCTTTTCTTCATTAATATTAATAGCACCACAACCTGCTACACAGCATGTACCCATACCTCTAGCAACAACGGCAGCATGAGAAGTTCTTCCACCTCTTACGGTTAAAATACCTTGAGAGGCAACCATACCTTCAATATCTTCAGGGGTAGTCTCTAATCTTACAAGTACTACTCTCTTTCCTTTACCACCTTTACCTAATGCTTTTGCTTCTTCAGCAGTAAATACTACCATGCCAGCAGCAGCACCAGGACTAGCAGGTAATCCTTCACCAATAGAAGTACTCTTCTTTAATTCTAGAGCGTCAAATGTAGGATGAAGTAATTGATCTAGACTCTTAGCATCAATTCTAAGTACTGCCTCCTCTGGAGTAATCATACCTTCATCTACTAGATCACAAGCAATCTTAATTGCAGCTTGTGCAGTTCTCTTACCATTTCTAGTTTGTAAGAAATATAACTTACCTTCTTCAATAGTAAACTCCATATCTTGCATATCTCTATAATGATTTTCTAACTTATGAGCAAGTTCCATAAACTCTTTATAGCATTCTGGTAAATCTTCTTCTAGTTTAGTAATAGGTTCAGGAGTTCTAACACCCGCTACTACATCCTCTCCTTGAGCATTAATTAAGTATTCACCATAAATACCTTTTTCGCCAGTCGCAGGATCTCTAGTAAAGGCAACACCAGTACCTGAAGTATTACCCATATTACCAAATACCATTGATTGTACATTAACTGCTGTTCCCCAATCTCCTGGTATATCATTCATTCTTCTATAAACGATAGCTCTAGGATTATCCCAAGATCTAAATACAGCTTTAACAGCTCCCATTAATTGTTCTTTAGGATCTTGAGGGAACTCTTCACCATTCATGTGATCACTATATACTTTTTTAAATCTATTTACTAATTCTTTTAGATCATCTACTGTAAGTTCAGTATCATAATGAACACCTTTCTCTTCTTTTAATTCATCTATTATCTTTTCAAAGAAAGATTTATTTACTTCCATTACTACATCTGAATACATTTGAATAAATCTTCTATAAGAATCATAAGCAAATCTAGGATTACCAGTCTTTTTAGCAAATCCTTCTACTGCTACATCATTTAATCCTAGATTAAGTATTGTATCCATCATACCTGGCATACTTGCTCTAGCACCACTTCTTACTGATACAAGTAATGGATTATTTATATCACCAAACTTCTTTCCTTGTAATTTTTCTAAATCTTCTAATGCTTTAAATATTTGAGATTCTATCTCTTCAGATATTTCTTTACCATTATCATAATAATTAGTACAAGCCTCTGTTGAAATAGTAAATCCTTGCGGTATAGGTAATCCTAAATTAGTCATTTCAGCTAAATTAGCACCTTTACCACCAAGTAAATTTCTCATATCCTTGTTACCTTCTTTAAAGGCATAAACATATTTTGTCATCATATCATCTCCTCACTCTAATATAATAACAAAATCAAATAAAAAGTTCAATAATAATATAAAATTTTTACTATTTCTTTACATTTTTTATCACTTTCAGCCTATAGTCTTCCAGTGTCATTTATAGTCTATAGTCTATAAATGATATATCATCCATATCTATCATATATAAGCCATTATTATATACAAAAAGAAGTTACAATTAATGTAACCTCTTTAACTAAAATAACCAATACCTAAATGAATATTCCGCTATTTCTTTCATTATATCAAACATTTCTTCAGCACTCCATTTTTCTTCACGAAAATACATAGATACAGGAGAAAAACCACCATGTTCTCTATCATTATCTCTTTTATTTACATAAATTTTATTTATATCATAAAATTCATTTAAACACCAAACTTTAGATAATACAGTTAAACTATCCTCTGTAAAATCACAGCCGTGCCCAAAACAAACAAATGGAGTAATATTTTCATAATGCATGTATGTTTTAATAGCAGTTAAATTTTTTCCAAGTCTTTCTATTGCATTACCAGTTGCCTGCTTTTCCTTTCCCTCTTTTTCTCTTTCCTTATTAGTTCCCTGATGCTTAACTTCCGCTATTACTAATGGATATTTAATATTTTCTTTTTCATTAACTAAATATATAATTCCACCATCAGGAACAATAGTTCTTGTTTCATCATAAGCATAAAATTCAGTTCTAATATTTTTATTTCTAATAAAGTTAACCATATCACAAATTTTAATAGACTTAGCAAATTCTAAATGATAATTTTCATATTTAGAGTCCATTTCAAATCTTTTTTCTAAATAATCCATTACCATTTTAGCAGCAGCATATACTTCCTTATCATCATTTTTAGATAAAACATTTTTTGCTTTATGTTGTTCAGTCCTTTCTCTTAATAACTCATGTTGACTCATATCATTAAACCTCCTTATATTTATCTACTTCAACTAAGTATAAAAATTCTTTTACATGTATATCCCTATTATTCAAATTTCTAGATCCTCTAAAAGTATTATATTTTTTTTCCATAATTGTTACCTTACCAATTTTAGATAACATATTAATCATTTCTTCTTTTTTTATAAATCCTTCATTATTAAACGATACTAATAGATATTTAGCTTTAGCATTTTTACAAAGATTTTCAAATGTTTTTAATGCTTCGCGTGATTGATTAAATTTTGATCTATTCCAATCTTTAGGAATACCAGATACTTTACTTATTTCTTTAGGTATTTCATATTTATCAATTAAATTCAACATAAAATAGTTTGATCCATAAGGATGTTGATTATATGGTGGATCCATATAAATCAAATCAACTAAATCTAATTTTTTTACTAATTCATTAGCATCTTCTTTATATACCTCAACATCACAGTTATAATTACTAAATACTGGAAATGGCAAATCAATATCTCTTTTTATTCTTGATAAAGCATTTTCATCATTACCACCAAATTGACCAATACCAGTTTTACTATTTTTATAAAACCCCTTAAAAACTCCTGAAGTATTATTTTTAACAGAAGCCTCAGTTAAAAGTGGAGCTAAAAAGTATATTCTATATCGTTCTGGTACATTTTCAATTAATTGTCTAGCAGTATCTATATATTTAGCATTTCTTGTTGTATAAAAACATCTTTCACCAAATTTTATATTATTTATATCTTTTGGAGCATACATTTCAGAAATAATACCATCATTTAATTCACCATCTAAATTTTCTTTTAAATAATTATACCATGAAATAAGTTCATCCATATCAATTTCATTTTTGTTGCTCAAATAACATTTATTTAATACATAAGAATAATCTTCTAAATCATTAGCAATAATTTTTGATGAATGTTGTTTCATATATCTTGATACAATTCCTGAACCAGAAAAAATATCAACAACATCTAATTTTTCTTTTTTTAATTTTTTTTTAACAATAGCAACTGCATCACCAATAAACCCTAATAATGAACGTTTATTTCCTATATATGTAATAATTTGACTTGTTAAAAACATTTCATTTTCAAAGTTAACTTCCTTTTCCTTATTCACGTTACTACCTCCATATACATTGTACCAAATTTTTAATAAAAAGTCATTAGTTTATTTTTAATTAATACAAAAAGAAGTTACAATTAATGTAACCTCTTTTAAATTATCTCTTACTAAATTGAGGAGCTCTTCTTGCACCTTTAAGACCATATTTCTTTCTTTCTTTAACTCTAGGATCTCTAGTTATAAATCCATCAGCTTTAAGAATCTTTCTATATGAATCTTCGCTTCCTTCATTTTCTTCATCATATACTAGTAATGCTCTTGTAATACCAAGTCTGATAGCACCAGTTTGACCAGAAAAACCACCACCAATAACATCAGCATTAACATCAAATGTATTCTCGTTATTAGTAACTACTAATGGTTGTTTTAAATCCATTACTAATACCTCATAAGGCATATATTCATGAACATCTCTACCATTAACAGTTATTTTACCAGTACCTGGAGTTAATGTAACTTTAGCTACTGAACCTTTTCTTCTACCAGTTCCATAAAAACTTCTTTTTTCTTTAGCCATTATTTGTTACCTCCCATTTCTAATACTTTTGGCATTTGAGCGGCATGTTTGTGGTCTTCACCAGCATATACAAATAATTTTTTGTACATTTGTCTTCCTAATCTATTATGAGGAAGCATTCCTTTTACAGCTCTTTCTACCATTTCTACTGGATAATTTTGTCTCATTTCTTTAGCAGTTCTTTCTCTTAAACCACCTACATATCTAGAGTGATCATAATAAATTTTTCCCTCTAGTTTGTTACCAGTTAATGCTACTTTATCAGCATTAATAATGATAACATAATCTCCGCAGTCAACATGTGGTGTATATGTTACTTTATGTTTTCCTCTTAATATAGTAGCGGCTTTACTAGCAACTCTTCCTAGAGGAATATCTTTAGCATCAATAACATACCAAGTTCTATTAACTGTTTCTTTTGATTGCATAAATGTTGTTTTCATTCTTTTTCTTCTCCTTTTTTATATTTATAAGTTTGTTTTCAAATATCAGATGGTCCCAATATCTAATATCCTCCAACCAAATGTACCGATTATGATTTTACTATTATTTTATGATTTTGTCAACAATTTAGAGCTTTTTTCTTTATTTTTCTCCATATTTTACTACTTTTTAACCTTTTAACTACAAAATTAACTATTCTTTTTCTATAACTTATATACCAAATAACAATTGACACCAAATAAAATTAATAGTATAATACATATCAGTTCTGAAAGGGGGCATAATAAAATGAAATTAATTCACAATGATGAAAAATATATTGTAATCCATGGAACATTAGAAGAATTAGAAAATGGATTAAAAACTATAGAAATAGAAAAAGGAATAATAAAACTAAATCTAAAATTAGTAAACACTATTGCCTCTGCTAATGCGGTAATAGGAATATTAAACACTATCATATATCTAAATACCAACAATGAAATAAATGGAATTGTCTCTCTTTTTATTGCATTAATGATGTCTATACAAATTAAAAAATCTAAAAAATTAGATAATGAACTAGATGATTTAGAACAAATAAAAGAAGCCATTATCGATTACCAAGAAAAAAATAAGATAACTAAAACCAAATAGTTATCTTATTTTTTATACCGAAGTATCCCATCTTAACCATTTTAAAAATATTTTCCTAATAATATCACAAGGTATTATTGTAAGAGATATCATAAAAATAACAAATATTTCTTTCATATTTATCTTAGTAGTACCAAATATTGTAATACCAGAATAAACGATAAATAATTGAGCAAATATAATAAATATAACAATTAAAATAAAAGGAATATTCTTATTAATATGACTAAATATATTAATTCTATGTGTTCTAACATTAAAAAGATTATTAACTGTCATTAAAATAAATAAAGTAAAGAAAGCTGTCATATAATGACTATTATCTGTAAACATTCCTCTTATTATTGGAAGTTTTAAAAACAATAAACAAACAATAAGTAAATATACTCCTGATAAAATAATCTCATTAAACATATATCTATTAATTATTGATTCATCTTTCTTTTTAGGAGCCTCCTTCATATATTCAATTCTTGGAACCTCATAAGAAAAAGCAAGTCCCGCTAAAGTATCCATAACCATATTAATCCATAACATCTGAATAACAGTAATAGGACTAGGTACCCCAATAAAAGGACCAATAAGAGCCAAACTAGTAGCGGCTAAATTAATAGTAAGTTGAAAAATAATAAACTTTCTAATATTCTTAAAAGTAGTTCTACCATATAATATTGCTTTAGATATTGAAAGAATATTATCATCTAATATTACAATATCCGAAGCCTCTTTAGCAACCTCAGTACCACTTCCCATAGCAAAGGACACATCAGCCTTTTTTAATGCAATCGAATCATTAACTCCATCTCCTGTCATACCAGTAACTAAATTAATTTCTTTAGCAAGTTCCACTAACCTTTTTTTATCTTCGGGAAGAGCTCTTGCTACTACCTTTAATCTTGGAATAATCTTCTTAATCTCTTCATCACTTAATTTACTAAGTTCATTAGAAGTAAGCATAATATCATCACTATTACTAACTATCTTAACTTCTTTTGCAATACTAGAAGCTGTTCCTAAAGAATCACCTGTTACCATCACAATATCAATACCAGCACTTTTAATTAACTCTACAGCCTCTACTGCCTCTTTTCTTATTTCATCTTTAATAAAAACTACTCCTACTAAAGTATTCTTCCTAATACTAGTAATATCATAAGTACTATCTGATATTGCTACCGCTACTGCCCTAAGACCCTTACTAGTTTCTTTATTTATATAATTAATAAGTCTTTCCCTATCAAGTACTTTAGCTTTACCATTAATATCAATATATAAATTAGAAGCCTTAATAATCTTATCTGGAGCCCCTTTTATTAATTTAATCTTCTTATTATTCTTTTTAATAATACTTACTGAATACTTATTCTTACTATTAAAAAGAAGTTTATCTACAATTTCTATATTATCATCCTTATACTTACCAGTATAAGATAAAAGAGCCTTATCAGTAATATTACCCCCTATTATATTATATGTTGTCTTATCATATTCACTTTCATTATTATAAATAATAGCCTCTTCTAAAATAGTTTGATAAACATCACTAAACTCTATCTTAGAATAACATTCATTCAAATCACCAAGAGTTGTCTTAACTACTTCCATTTTACCTTTAGTTAAAGTACCAGTCTTATCAGTAAATAAAATATTAAGAGAACCTGCTGTTTCAATACCAACCATCTTTCTTACTAAAACATTATTAAGAAGCATCTTCTTACTATTCGTAGATAAAACCAAAGTAATCATCATTGGTAATCCCTCCGGTACTGCCATTACTAGTACTGATACAGCAAGAGTCATAGCCTCTAATAAATAACCAATAAAAGTATTAAAAGATATCTGACTTATAATACTAAAATTAAAATTATTTAAAATAAATATCTTAGAAAACAAGTAAGATACCGCTATTAAAAAAGCCGCAATATATCCTATTCTACTAATAATCTTTGCCAAATTAGTAAGTCTAATCTTAAGAGGAGAATCCTCTTCTTTTTCAATAAGAGATATAGCCATCTTACCATATAAAGTATCCATCCCAACTTTAGTAACAATACCAATAGCATACCCATCATAAATAGTAGTTCCCCTATATACCTTATTATTATCGAGAGGATTATTAATATCTCTTACCTCTTCCTTATAAGATTCTTTAGCTTCACCATTCAAAGAAGACTCATCTACAGATAACTTTCCTTCTATCAAAGTAATATCAGCAGGTACCTTATCACCACTTGCTAATATTACTATATCACCTACTACCAAATCATCAATAAACACCTCTTTAATACTTCCACTTCTTCTTACCTTAACACTTATCTTACTAGATTCTTCTTGCATTCTCTGAAAAGCCTTATTTGACCCATACTCACTAATTGCTGATATAGTAGCGGCTACCAATATAGCCATAACTATTCCTATCGTTTCAAAATAATCAAAATCTTTAAACAAGAAAATTGTCTTAATTGCTAATGCTATCAATAATATCTTAATTATAGGGTCTCCTAATGTCTCAATAAATAAACTAAAAAAAGTACTCTTATTTTTTCCTAATATCCCATTACTACCATATTTCTTTCTTGCTTCTATTACCTCTTTATTAGATAGTCCATTACTATTTATCATAAGTATCCTCCCTATGTTAAATAGTACTAACCATTCTCTATAATTAGAATAAATATAAATAGACAAAAAAGGACAACAATGTTATCCCATGCAAATAATAAAATTAAATATTATACTAAATAATATACCAAATAATACCCCTATTAAACATTCAATAGGTTTATGACCAAGCATTTCTTTTAAATTAGTATTAGATAACTTATTAAGTACTTTAGCTTGCTCTCCACTCTCATATCTTATTCCCATTGAATCATATATAACAATTAAAGAAAAGAATAAAGAAATAGCAAACAATATAGAATTATTACCATAAGTAATATATACTATAGTAGTTATACTACTAACAAGAGCACTATGAGTACTAGGCATACCACCCATACCATCAAAGAATCTATTAATATTAAACCTCTTTGTTCTAATATATTCCAAAAGAACCTTAATAACTTGACATGTAACAGCAGTCATAAAAGGAATAATTAAGTATTTATATGCTAACATATTATCACCTAATATATTCTATTTAACACTATCTAATAATATTTTACTTTTTAAATATATTCCCGAATATCTATCATAATAATCTTCCGTAAATTCCTCTAACTCCCTTATAACATTATCAGATATATCTAACTTACTAATCTTTGCAATATCAACCAAATAAAACATTCTAATTAACTTAACAGTCTTCGTAAGAACAATCTTTTCATTTCTTAAATTACCTAAACAATTTTTGCAAACATAACCACCTAAATAACTAGATATTGTAACAATATCATTCTTTGAAGAACAACTAACACACCTATCAATTATCGGTCTAATACCTAAATAATCAAGTAATTGTAATTTCAATATAATTGTAATAATTCTTGGATTAAACCCCTCATCAATCTTATCCATTGAACTCTTATACAAATCATATATTCTCTTATTACTATCATGCTTATATACCTTTGAAGATAGCTCAGTAATATAGGTAACATACCCTATCTTAACAATATCTTTCTTTATTTTACTATAATTATTAATAATACTAGCATCCTTCAAAATAGACAAACCATTATCCTTATAATTAATATCAAATTCCCCATAACTAAATCTCGTAGTTGAACCAAAGAAAGGACTCTTAATCCTCTTTGCACCTTTAGCTAGTACTCCTACTATTCCATCACTAGTAAAAATATTAATTATCTTACTAGTATCCTCAAAAGGATATTCATTAATAATTATACCTCTTATTTTCTTATCCATAACACCACCATCTCTTATTACCATAAAAACTAGTCATAAAGACTAGTTCTTTTTCATAAGACTTTTATATTTCAAATAATATTCTATCTTTCCTGTTTTCATAAATAATAACCAAAGATCTTCCTTATTCATCATTATCACCCTAGTTATATAATGTTCTCTTTTAATATTATTTATTCAAAAAATCTTTATAACCTATCATATTTAAAAACTTTTCTTTATCTCTCCATTTAGGAACAACCTTAACAAATAACTCAAGATAAACTCTCTTATTAAAATAAGACTCAATTTCTTTTCTAGATCTTATTCCAATTTCCTTAATCATATTACCATTCTTACCAATAATAATCTTCTTTAAATTTTCTCTATCCACTATCACAGTAGCGGCTATACTCATCGTTCTTTCATCTTCTTCAAGAGAATCCACTACTACTGTAACAGCATAAGGAACTTCTTCACTAGTCAAATCTAGAACTTTCTCTCTTACAAACTCTGATATAATAAAAGAAGGTGAACTACTAGTAATCGTTGTATCATCAAAATATTTAATATTATCAGGTAAATAATTCTTAATAACTTCAAGTAACCTATCTGTATTATCTTTCTTTCTTGCAGATACAGGAATTATCTCTGCAAAATCATATAATTTTTGATACTCATCAATCTTTTTAAGTATCTCTTCTTTTGGTAACTTATCAATCTTATTAATAACTAAAAATACTGGCTTATCCTTAATATTCTTTAATATATCAATAACAAACTTATCACCTGTACCAATCTTCTCTGCTATATCAACAACCATAATAACAATATCAACATCATTAATAGTAAAATAAGCCTGTTTATTAAGTACTCTTCCTAACTTACTTTTAGGTTTATGAATGCCTGGAGTATCTACAAATACTATTTGTGTATCCTTATCATTATAAATACCTTGTATCATATTTCTTGTTGTCTGTGGTTTATCTGAAGTAATAGCTACCCTCTTTCCTAATATACTATTAAGTAATGTACTCTTACCAACATTAGGTCTTCCAACAAAACTAACAAATCCACTTCTCATAAAAGTTCCCTCCTTTAACACAAAATAATTTTATCATAAATAACCAAAATTAACAAGTACTTATTACCTATACATATCTACCCGCTGTATCAATCATCTTTTTAGATATAATACCAATAACAATACCAGTAGGAATAGAGAATAACAATAAATAAGGTAAATAATAAATAACATTATAATTATCTAACAATAACATACCTACTAATACCTGTCCAATACTATGAAAAACACTACCTATTATAGATACCCCAATAATAGATAACCTTGTTTTCTTAAAAATATACATAAAAATAATACTAAAAATAGCCCCTGATAAAGAAAAGAAAAAATTAATACCAAACCCAGTTCTAAGAAGAGTCACTATCAAAACCCTAATAATAGATACCAAAAAAGCTGTCTTAAAATCATATTCATATAAAGCAAATATAATAACAATATTAGCAAGACCAAGTTTTAATCCCGGAACAATATCCCCAATAAAAGTAAATAAACTCTCTAAAATTGATATAACAACACATATAGAAGTTAATATTGCAATCTTTGTAATATCCCTTGTCTTCATCAGTAAACCACCCCATCTATCTCATTATCACTAGTAATTTTAACAATTATCTTATTAGGTAAACAAATTAAAGACTTACCACTATCACCAATATAACCCTCTTTAGAACAAATATGTTTATCAGAATTCTCACTCTTTACCCTAATCTTATTATTCTTAACCTCTAACACAACATCCCCAAGTAAACCATTAACAGTATATTCCCCATCTTTACTTAAATCAATTTTCAAAATAACTTCATCTTCATAAAAAACTTCTGCTACATTACCCTTCTTACTACTAAACCTAATAACCATAAATATAATAACCATAATCCCAATAAGTATTATAATTAACTTAATATCATTCTTATTCATAATTAAAATTATCACTTCTCACTATCTTATCACTATCTATATACCAAATAGCCTCTATATCACTAGTACTATTAACAATCTTCATACCATCTTCTACTGGAAGTAAATATAAATAAGTACTATAAATATCCGCTAGTAAACTAGAATTACTAATAACAGTAACAGATTTCATATAATCACTAGGTAATTTAGTATAAGGATTAATAATATGTCCATATATCTTATCATTAAAAGAACAATATCTTTGATAATTACCCGAAGTAACAATAGATAAATTATTAACATTAACCTTAGTAAAAATATCATTCTTATTATCAGGATTAGTAATACCTACTACATAACTATCCTTATTATAAGCCTTACCAACCTTAACATTACCACCTGCATTAATAATATAACTATCAATATTATTATCCTCTAAATACTTACCAACTAACTCAGTAACATATCCCTTACTAATAGCCCCTAAATCTAACTTAACATCATTATACTTAATATATTTATTACCATCTAATACAATATCATCAATATTAATATTAACATCTAAATTACTTGGTAATTCATCACAATTATCAATAAATACTTTCCATATACTAGTCAAATTACCAGAAGCAATATTAAATAAACCATTAGTCTTATCATAATATAATATACCAATATCAATAATATCAGATAACCTCTTATCTATCTCTATCTCTTCATTATTATCAAGTATCTCATTTAAATAATAAACATTAACTATACCATCATACTTATCATATCTACTAGTTAATTTATGATAACTACTATATAAATAATCTATATCATTAAATATATTATCTATCTCTTTTTTACTCTTAGTACTATTAATCTTAATATTTATATATGTATCCATATAAAAATAATTCTTACTATATTCCTTATATGTATTCTTATCTATTAAAAGTAATACCAAACTAATCAATATAAGCACTAATATAACTATATATATTCTCTTCTTTTTCATAACTTACCTCTCTTTAATTGTACTAAATGATATTTATTAAGTCAATATATAATATATTATTTATCTAGGATAAGATATCGTATTATAATAAAAAGAAGAAGATACTCTCATACCTTCTTATACATTTAATTGATAAGGAGCACTACTAGTACCTGTTCCTGACCTGATATCTAGTTCAGATGTCAGAGAAAGGACTGGCGCCACCCCGTATGAATTAGAAGTGTCGTTGTAGCTGACATCGCCCGACGAATACACATACCACGCACCGCGAGCATCGCCGGAAGCCGGGGTCAATAACCATCCATCATTGGAACCATTATTAGTAATAATACTCTTCATCCAGTTATTTGCTGTACATGTACTATTATCATAATTAAATAAAGTTTGCTTACACTGACTTAAGTCTGCAGCATAACCATAATCACTTGGATAGGCAACAGCTACTTTTCCTGTCCATGTTAATGTTCTTGTTGGTGTTACTCCTGTCATTACTGTTCCACTTACTCTCTCTTTATCATACATGGCATCTACATATATACTCGAAAAATCATGTCCTCTTGTATAATACGTTGTCTCTGCGATCATATTTCTTGTATCGGCATTTTTTAATCCTGTACTTGTAAAATTACATGATGTTGTAGCATTATTTTTGTTATTATAACACATTCCACTTTGAGCATTTCAATACAAGCTTCCTCCAATGCTTTCACTATCATAACCACTATTTAATAGTTTCATTAAGTCAGCCTGAGACCACTCATTTACTCCGGACCCAGAATTTGTACCACTTGCACTACTATCCCAAGAATATTTTCCTATTTGACTACCCCTTATTATCTTTACATTACCATCAAATACTCCTATTATTCTCCATGTTTCGCATGTACTTGAGGATTGATTATTATAATCAGAACAATTGAAGTATATATAGTTATTTGGTGAGGCTCCATAATATCTGATGTTTCCACCTACATCTTCCATTAGTTTATGGGTATCATCATATTTATAGTTTACACTATTTAATGGTACTGTTTTTGTTGATTTAAATGTATCATTGGCTATTAATTTAGCTAATCCTTCATAAGGGATTTCTCCTTGATGAGCATCTGCACTTATATTACCTGCAAATGAGGCTCCAATTACATCATTACCTATCTTTGAGCCATCTATATAGAATACTATTAAATATTTATATTGTGATGTATTAGATAATTGTTTAGTTAGTATTTTTTTAGTACCTGTACTTGTTATAGTACCTGTTTTTACTATATCAAATGATTGGCCTTTTAAACCCGCGACTGTTAAAGTAGTACTACTACTTGTATTATTTAATATGGCATACTTAAGTGATCCTTTACTACTTCCAGTAGTAAAAGCATTAGATAGATTAGTTACATTTAAATATAATGAACCATATCCTTCTATAGTACATGTACTTTTAATACCTATATTAGCATAAGTAAGGGCTATACCATCTGTTATAGTAAACTTATTATTACTTATTAATGTACTTTCATTCATTACTTCTACATTAGCATTATTAATAGCTCCTCCTGGTGTATAGTTTATTTCAAAGCATCCACTTGTTAATCCTATGTTAATAGGATTAGATGTAGCCCACATTAATCCTGCATAAGTAAGTCCTGATCCTATTAGAATAAATAGAGATACTCCTAGTATTATTAATATTTTTTGTTTCTTTGTATAATCTTTCATGATATAACTCCTCCTCTAACATAACAAAATGTTGATTTGCGAATTAATTGGGATCTTTTTAGTAAATTTTGCAAACCAATTATCAATATTTCTTTACCTTACGAATTAAGTTTATCATAAAATAATACTATTTTCAATATTCATATTGATGTTTTTTATAAAAACGAAAAAAGAACTAGTATTTTAGTCCTTATTTAGTCTTTTTTGGTTTATTTATATAACCTGCAAATTTTATTTTAGTAGTAGATTCTGCAAAATGGTTATTTTGATTAGCATTATTTAATTGTACCATTCTAATTGCGGGCATTATATCTTTATCTTGACAATTAGAAATCATATAGGCTTCTTCATCAGTTATTTCTAATCCATTAAAATATTTTAATAATGCTCTACCTAATAAATACATTCTTTCTATGTATAAATCATTCATGTCTTCTCTTTTCATAATATTCCCCCTTGATGCCATATATTATAACATATTTTCTATAAAAGTCAAACAAGATTGTTTGTGAGGAAGACTTATAGGCTTACTCACACCACGGAAAACATAAACTTGTTTATGGTTGAAGGGGCATATAATATTAATCTTCAACAAAACTACCTAATACTCTAAACATACCTTCTATTCCTTTTTTTAGAAGGGTATTTACTTTCATGGATACTTTATTAGTACCTTTAGTTAAAGTACTAGTATAATCTTTTTCTGTACTTACTAGATAATCTTCTCTTCGTACATCTTTTCCTTCTTTAACATCTTTTTCAAATCTTTCCATAGCCTCATTAGTCATAATCATTTTATTTTGCAAATTATATTCATAGTAACCAGTCTTTTCAATGACATAACTTACTACAAAAGATAGAAATAAGCATATAAAAACAAACTTACATATCTTTTTCTTATTCATAATTCACCCCTTTATTAGTTGATATAATATATTAGATAAGGCTTCTGTTGTATTTAATACTTCATCAATAGTATTATCTACTCCTCCTACTTCAATTAAAATAGAATTACCACTTATATCTTGATTATATATTCCATCTACTCCTGGTCCTTCTTTCTTATATATTCCTCTAGATAAACCTTTATAATATTTATTGGCTAATTCATTTATTTTACTAGCGGTATTTAAATTTTCTTCATAGTTATTATGTTCTAAGCCTACTACAAAGAGAATTTTGGCATAATTTTTTCCATTAATAGTACAAGTACTGATATTTTTATTTATTGAATCGCGGTGAATATCAATAAAATATTTCAAAGAACTATATTTATTTTTTTTATCAAGGATAAAAACTCGTGAAGCTTTATAACTACCTGAAGAATTCCAACCATTTAAATTTAAAAAATCAGTCATATTGGTACTTTCCACTATTGTTGATAATCCCCTACTATTGAGTTTTTCTTTAAGAAGATATGATGCCATCATAACATTTGGTGTTATTCCATAAATATCTAGATTGGTACTGTTATAATTTTCTAATTGATGGGAATTATAGATATAAATAATTGGGTTATCGATATCAACAGGATTAGGATCTTCAATATAGGAACTTATTTTTTTTAGTTCTTCTAAATTGCTATAATCATCATTATGTGATATTTCTAGTACTTTATCATTATTTCCATACATTAATATTCCTTTATCTAAAATACTACTAGGATTTTTTATATCGATATTGAAGAGAAATTTGGTACTAGTATTCATGATATCTATTATTTTATGGTCAGTTAATAGATGACTATTACCTCCTTCTAGTAAGAAATTTATAAACTTGGTATTATCTATTTTGGTACTATTTTTTAATGAGTAATAAAAAGTAATAGAAAATATAATATATATTATTATTAGATAAAATAGTGATTTTCTTATTCTTTTTTTACTGGTATTTTTTAATTTCATCTTTCCCTTCATACTATCACCATTATAAGTATACTCTATTACTTATAAAATAAATGTCAAAAAATAAGCATACTGCTATGCTTATTTTAAATCTAATCTAAAATTTTTTAATTCATCTATAAATTCATCAGTTTCTTCATCATCTGTTATATTGTATATTTTATCTTTTACTTTTAGTAATTCATCATAACTGATAATAGCCTCTTCTTCTTGCTTTTTTTCGAAATCGGTAAGTTCAATGTTAGATGGCTTCATTTCTTCTTCCATTTTATCTACTATTTCACTAGCAAACTTCATATTATCATTTACTTCATAATAATCTGGAAGATCCTCTAGTGGAGATACTGAAGCATCTTCAACTGACATACCTAAACCATTATCATATTTACTGAAATCAAAATCCTCTAATGTCTCTCTTGCAACATAGTCTTCTTTCTTCTCAATATGAATAGGAGAAGTTTGTTCACGGCCAGACATTTCTCTTAAAACATTTTTTTGATATAAACTTTTTTCTTGTATTTCTTCTTTAGGCTTTGCTACTGGTTCAGGTATTTCTTGAGTTATCACTGGTTCTTCTTTCTTTTCTTCTTCTAAATTATTTATTTTAATATCCTCTACAGCATCATTTGAAGTAATAATGCTTTCAGGAATGGTATTTTCTTCAGAATTAGTATCTACTTCTTCTTTTAATAGTTTTATTAGTTTCTTATTTTTTGATACTAATATGATAGTTAACACTATTAGAAAAAGAAATAAAAAGATTACTACCCAAAAGAAAAAGATACCATCACTAGATAGATTATTATAAAAATTATTAAATGAATTTATCATTATTACACCTCATACTACTATAAAAATTAAATATTGAAGATACATATATAGCCGCTGTTTCTACTCTGAATACTAGATTTCCAAAAGATACTCTATCATAACCATTTTTACATAATATATCTTCTTCCCTATCACTTAGGCCACCTTCTGGACCTATCACCATTATAATTTTAGCACAATCTTCTATCGTTTGTAAATAGTAATTTAGTAGTTTTTCTTTTTCTTTAGTTGATGCTACTAATTTTAAGTCATAATCTAATTTAGTTAAATCATTAATACTCATTATATCAGTAATAGTGGGTATAGCTGTTCTCTTTGATTGTTCACTTGCTTCTTTACAGATACTTTCCCATCTTACTTTCTTTTTGGCAAATCTTTCTTTATCTAATTTTACTATACTTCTTTCTGTACTGACAGGTATTATTTGAGATACTCCTAATTCTGTTAACTTTTGTAATATTAAGTCCATCTTTTGTTCTTTAACAAGAGAGACTGCTACTGTTAGGGATATATTTGATGTTTTGTTTTCTGTTTCTTCTCTTTCTACTTTTATATTAAATGGTTCTAAACTAGTTATTTTACATATATATAATTTATTATTATAGACTACTTCAATTAGGTCATTGATATTCATTCTCATTACTTTTTTGATATGTCTTATATCGGTATCTTCTAACGAGAAATCTTTCTTCTTGATAAAATATCTTTGCATATTACTTCCCTCCGCTCTATCTATTATATCAGAAAAAGAAGAATATTTCATCTACTTTAGTTAATTTATTTTTACTTTAATTTGTTATATGGATAGTTGATAAGGATTAGAGGATGAGCCATCGCCTGATTTAGTAGATAGTTCAGGATTTAAATAAACACTTGGATTTACATAGCTTTGTCTAGCGCAAAAATTAGTTGTTACACTGCCGGAACTTGCGATTAGAAATACTACATCATTGATATCGGTACTAACATTTTTAGTATTGGTAAGAAGCCAACCATAGTCATCACTAATAAGTAAACTCATCCAATTATATTGTCTACAATTTTTGTAGTAATATGTTTGTACACTACAATTTCTAAAATCAGCGGCATAGCCATAATCACTAGCATAAGGAATTGCTACTTTTCCATACCAAGTATTACTTTTAATACTTCCATCACTATTTATTTCACTAAACGATGTTTTTTCAATATTATATATATAATCTGAATATTTTATAGTGGATGATGGACCGAGGTAATAAATATTTTCTGATATCATATTTCTTGTTGTATCATTCTTTAAACCTATACTTGCAAAGTTACAAAATATTATAGCATCATTTTGTGAATTAAAACATTTCCCATCTTCTCTATTATAATATAATCCTTCTCCATAGTTATTTGGACTGTGTTTTCCATTGTAGTATTTACTAGGATTTAATAATCTCATTAATTTGGCTTGTGACCAATCATTTATTCCATAACCCTGATTAATGGTGCTGTCAGAAGTATCCCAAACATATCTACCTATACTTTCATTTCTCATTATCTTTACTTTGCCATTGAAGACTCCTATTATTCTCCATATCTCGCAAGTATCACTTGTTTGATTAGAATAATCATCACAATTAAAGTAAATATAATTATTTGGACTTGCTCCATAATATCTGATGTTATAGCCAACATCCTCCATAAGATTATTTACTGTATCATATTTATATATGACATTATTATTAGTTACTTCTTCATTTGGACTGAATTGGTTTGCAATGATCTTAGCAAAACCAGTATAATTGCTATAAGTTTTATCATTAACATTTGTATATACTGCTTGTCCATCAGTTACTATTTTAGAATTAAATACTTTTCCTATTTGAGTATTTGGGGTATTAATACTTAACCATACTCTAATACTGATATCGATACTTTGACCAGCTGATAATGTTATATCTTTCTTTATTATGCTATTAGATAAACTAGATAATGTTGTTACTGAACCATCATCAACCTTTATCTTGATATATTGTGAATCGATAGTTGTAGTACTATCTCCTGTTGACAATAATTTTACATTGAACTTATAATCTAGGTTACCAATATTCTTTATAGTAAAGGTATAAGCTGTAGTGTTTTCCCCTTCAGTATCTGATATAGGTAAGGTATTTTCTAATGATATATTATCTCCTGCTGCATCTGCAGTTATCGATAATAATCCTGTACTATAACTATCAGTATTACTTGCGATATCTTCATGATAGAATAATGAATATGTAGAATTAAGTAATGATTGCCCAATTAAGATAATAGAAATTATTATTATTACTATTATTATTTTCTTTTTATTTTTTGTCAAAAATGATATATCCATATACTTCCCTCCATTATAAAAAGACTATGAAAAATCACTAATATTTCTATTAGTTATTTCATAGTCTTTATTTATTTTATCTATATTTCTTTTATTTATGGTAAGATAAACAACCCCCCCCCATTTTATAATTTTGACTTAATCTTATATTCATGAAGGGTTCCTCCTCTCTTTACCTTACTAGTTAAGTTTATCATAAAATAATGCTATTTTCAATATCCTTATTGATATTTTTCATAAAATTTGATACAATGTATATGGAAAGAGAAATTACTCATAATAAAAATGAGTAACGCCTTATTGTCAAAAGGTGTTCTCTCCATTATGTTCTAATGAAGCACCCCCTGAAGGGTGCTCATTTTTTATTTCCTATGGTTACTACTACTTATTAAAAATAGTGTAACTAAAGTTATCCAAGCAAATGCTAGGACAAGCTCCATTAGTCAAAACCTCCTTTATAGTAAGTTTTTCTAACATAAGATCACCCCTTCCTTAATTTTACTTAAAAAAGGAGAGAACAACCCTTTCGGCGTTACCGTACATCATTATATATTAATATCATTATATAGTCAATGTTTTTTTGACTATTTTTTTATTATCTTTGTAATGCCTTATTTTATAAGCATTTGCAAGATTTTTACTACACGAACAAATAATTGCTTATGAGGAAGACTTTTATAGAAAGGCTTACTCATACCACGGAAAACATAAACTTGTTTATGGTTGAAGTGGCAAAAGAAAAAGAAGAATAAATTCTTCTATAGAGTATTTTCAAATAATGGAAGTATTTTCTTTAGTGTATCTACTCCTGTTACTTCTTTTAATACTTTATTATTGTTTTCTTCACTTATAGTAACTAATTTATAATTATTTTCAATATCTGTTTTAGTATCATTTAATTTTGCTATGTAGTAGTAGATAATATCATTATCTGTTACTTTATCTAATACTAGATATTCTTCTCCATTTTCTAGTAATAATACTTTATCTATTTCTAACATAATAGCCTCCTTAATTTATGTTTGGAAATCCAATATTATTTACATTGGGAAAATTATTATGTTCTAATTTATCATCGGATACTGGTGTCCAAAACATATTATTATTAAAATTATCTGGTACTTCAACTTTATTTATATCTGCTTTTTCTTCAGTAGTAGTCCATACTGGAAGTTCTTCTTTGGTAGGAATGTTGTTATTCATAGGAGTTTCTTCAACTACTTTAGGTATTTCTATAGACTCCTCAGGTAATTTTATTTCTTCTAAAGTTGTAGTATCCTCTAGTGATGGGATGCTCCATTTTAAAATTGGTTCTTCTTTTGGCTTCTCTTTAGGTTCTGGTTTCGGTTCTTCTTGTTTTGGTGCTTCTTCTTTTACTTCTGGTACTACTTTAGCAAAATCATCAAAAATGCTTTCTTTTGGTTTTGGGTTTAATTTTCTATTAACATTTTCTCTAACACTCTCAGCTTTTAATTTGGCAAGACCTAGATTTAATGTTTTAGGATAATCTTTTATTTCTTTGATACGATATGGTTCAATGGTATCGTTAATGATATCCTCTAGTGAAGAAGTTTCTTTTTCTTCTTTATTGTCGTTTACTTCTTCATCTTCCGTAGTAATTTCTTCTTCCTCTTCAACTGGAGTTTCTTCTGCTACATCAGTATCATAAGTTTCTACGATTCCATATTCTCTTAGTATTGTTAATATATCATAAGAGTTAATGATATCTTCTAATTCATTAAGTCTTTCTTCTTTAAATCTTATTCTACTTACATAGTTAACAATGTTATCTAGTACTTCTTTTTCTTTATTTAGAGTATCTTTTTGTTCAATGATAAGACTTTCAAAGTCTAGTAATTCATCAGCATCATCAATATGTAGTTTATTTTTAGCATGTTTTCTATCCTCAAGTAAATCTGTAATACTTTCTCTTTTACTTACAATAGCATCAAACTCTTCTTCAAAAGCAATAACTAGTTCATATATTCTTAAGATTAGTTCTCTATTCTTCCAAATATAGTAACTCTTTTCAGCATCTTCAACATAAGAAGCATAATCGCCATCAGTTCCATTTTCCATTAAACTTTTGACACTATCTAGAGTTACCTCTAAGGTTTCTTCATTCTCTCTTACTTTATCTTGAGCTACTACTAACTCTTTTTGGTAGTTTTCATCATTTATTTTATTAAAATATTCGTCATTTTTGATACATTTTAACAAAGTTGAATATAGTTTTTCTTCCATTAATTTATTTTTTTCAGTATAATCTGATTTTTCTTTTTCTAATTCATTTAATGATTTTTTTAGTTTACTAGTTCCTTCATTTATTTCATCTATTTCATTCTTAGTAGTTAAATATTTAGAAATAAGATCTAGTCTTCTTTTTTTATCTTCTAACTCATCTTCAGATACAATTAATTGGAAGTTGTCAATATAGTTACCAGTAGTTCTATAGAATTGGTCCTCTAATGCATTTCTTTTTTCTAAACGATCTTCAAGTAATTTTATTAATCTTTTTAATCTTGTTTCTTCTTTTTCAAGTGTTACTTCTGGTGATATTAGGTTTCTTATCTCTTTTTCAAACTCTTTATTGTATTCAGAATCAATTTTTTTGGAATACTTTTCATAAGTATCAATTACTTCGCTAGAAGTTCTGATTCCTTTTTCTTTATCGAGTTTTATTCTCATTTCAAAGATTTTACATAAACCCTCTAATGACTTTATAGAGTTTCCTTCCATAATAATTCACCCTCTTTCTTCTTTAAATCTGGAAATGACATATTGTTATCATTAATAATTTCTGGTTTTAGTTTATTATTACCAATAACTGGAATGTCTTTACTTGGGGCTGCTGTATTAGTTGTTTTCCAGATTATATTTTCATTATTTTCTAGTAAATCATATATACTAGATGGTTTCTTTTCTTCTTTTTTTTCTTCAACAATTGGTTCTTTTATTTCTTCTTTGACTTCTGGTACTTCAGCTTTAACTACACTAGGTTCTTCTTTGAATAAGTCTAATGACACTTCAGGTAGTGGCTCATGCTCCTCTTCTTTGATATTCTCTAGTGGTGGCTCCCACATTGGTACCTCTTCTTCGAAGCTTTTAACACTATCTTTAAATAAACTATCTTTAAGTGGTTTATTAGGAGTTATTCTAGTATTTTCAAATAATTCATCAGTATCAAAATCTTCTCCTGCTTTTAGATAATCCTCTAGTGTTTTATCTTTAAGAGGATTTTTTATTGGTTCATCTATATCACTTTTTGGTTCTTCTTTTGGAATAATATTTTCATATATAGATGGGCCCTCTAGTGGTTTTGTTTCTTTAATAACAGTCTTTTCTTGTAGTTTTTTCATTTTTTCTGCTACTTCAGATTGTTCTTTAAGCCTTGCTTCTTCAATTAGTTTTTGTCTTCTTACTCTGGCTGCTTCAATTTTTTGTTCTTCTGCTATTTTCTTTTGTCTTTCGGCTTGTTCTTCTCTTCTGGCCTTCTTTATTCTTTCTTCTTTTTGTCTGTTTTCATTTTTGACTAATTCTTCTAGAACATCTTTAAATTCTTTAGAATTGTTTTCTTCATCTATTTCATATAGTTCTTTGTTCTTCTTATCTCTAGTCTCTTTTAATTTTTCATAAATTTTTATATCATTACCTTCTAATTTTATCGTATTAAATTGTTTATTTAGTTCATCATTAATATCTTTATGTAATTCAGTTCCAACGATATTTTTTAGAATGACATCGATATTTTGCCTTTTTTCTAATAATTCTTCATAGTCTGATACTTTGTTGTCATATATATTTATTAGATTAATGATATTAACATCAGCGGTATATTTTAAATATAGCGAACTAATATCAGTAAGCATAGTATTACATTCTAATATATAATCACTATCTCCTAGTTCATTGGCTGTTTTTAAATTATCTTTGGCTAGAACATAAGCAGATTTGTATTCCGAATGTTTTCTTAATATTTCGTCTTTTTTATCTACTAATTTATATAGTCCTTGTTTTTCTAATGATAATCCTACTAAACTAATTAGTTTCTTTTCTAAACTTTCATTTAATCTAGCATTAGCTTTAACATTTCTAGAGGCTTCACTTATCTTGACATCTAAGACTTTCATATCTCTAATTAGTTCTTCTTGTCTTACTTTATTTTCTTCATATTTTTCAATTATTTCTAGCCTTCTTTTAAAGGAAGATAATTTATCTTCTCCTAGAAAGGTTGTAAGTTCTACTAATGAACCAGTAATCTTTTTATGTTCATTTTTTCTTTTATTTAAATATTCTCTTCTACTAGTGATTAAGGATATGATATCTCTAAGTCTTGTCTTTTCTTCTTCAATAAATCTACTTTGTTTGCTAAGTAATAATAAATACTCTTCTTCATATTCAGAATTAGTATCTAATAATATTTGCTTTTCAATTTTATCTAATTGATCACATATTCTTTCTCTTTGAATTTCATCATTAGTTAAATTAAGACTATTTAGAAACATATCATATTGTTTTAATCTTCTTACTACTTCTCTATTTGTATAGTTCACACTAAACCACCTCTAGTATAATTATAAAGTTTTTAACACTTTTTGTCAATTAATATGGAATATTTTGATAATATTTTTCGTATTCTATAATGAGACTCTACATTATGTGTAAAGCAATTAAAAAGAGAAGATTCCACTTCTCTTAATTTACATGCTTGCTTCGATCAGTTTTATTTCTTTAACCGATTTACCTGATACTTCTACATATAAAGTAACTAATTGTTTATGAGGAAGACCTGAGGCTTCATCATACCCCGGAATACCTTAGGATGAAGGGGCATAATGAGTAAAAAGTATTTATTTGATAAAATTCTTTACCTTTAAATTTTGCTTTATATTGTAATTGCCTTAATACTTCACCGAATGTAGTATCAGATATTTTTTTAGATAGTTTTACTTTTGTTCCTTTGGTAATCATTTCTTTAGTAGATAATTTTTCACAAGTAATAATATCGTATTCATCTGTTATTTTTTTAGTTATTTTATGTGTATAATACTTTCTAACATTAGCTAGTTTACTATAAAGAATTGCTAGTTCTTTTTTACATTTATAATAGTTATTACTTCCTTTTTGTTTTCTAGATAATTCTCTTTGTTTTCTTTTTATTCTTTTTTCATATTTATCTATATATTTATTATTATCATAGGTTATTCCATCTGATAAAGTAAGTAACTTCTTTATACCAAGATCTATTCCTACTATAGTACTATGGTTTACTTTAGGCACTTCATCATGCATATCATATAATACTGATACATAATATTTTCCAGTTGTTCTCTTGATATGGTGATATTTTTTATTTTATCGTTTATTTTATTTACTTTCTTATAGCCTCTAATATTTACCCAGTTTAATGTTGGTAATTTTATTTTTTGTTTATTAGATCTAATTCTATATTACAGTATTCTTTATTTTTATAATTACTATATGTAGCGGTAATATTATAACTATTTCTATTATATTTACTTTTAAATTTAGGATAACCACTTTTTTTATTAAAGAATCTCTTATAAGCATTATCTAAGTTAAATAATGACTTTCTTATCACAATACTATCTATTTCTTGTAAAAATAATGCTTCATATTTTAATGTACTAGTACAATCTTTTATATTAGAATAAGCATTTGTATATTCATTATTTTTTATTTTATTTAAATAGTAATTATATAGATATCTACCGCATCCAAAAGTATTATTTATTAATTCTATTTGTTCTTTATCTGGATATAGTCTAAATTTATATGCTTTATACATAATAGCACCACCTTGTATATGAATGATAACACAGGCTTAAATTATTGTCAATATGTTTTCGTACATATGTTCTCCAAAATTTTGTTTTTTTTTATAAAAATATTTTTTTCTTTAGTAATCTAATGATGTTCAAGAAAGTATAAAATGATACTAGTTAAGAGAACTATTCCTATTATATTAGAAAGGCAAGTCGTATTTGACTTGCTTTTTTATGATACTATTTGGTAAGGATTTGAACTGCTTCCATTTCCAGTAGTATTTATACTAACTGATGTATTTAAATATAATGTTGGTACTATATTATATTCATACCACGATACTATTTCTGTGCCAACACTGCCATTACCTGTTACATACCATGCAAAATATACTTCTTTGGTGCTATGGCCCATTATTCTGGCATTTGATTTTCCTGATGATAGGATTGGATATAGCCAATTATTGCTTGTGCAATAAGTATCACTATAATTTGGTAATGTCATTTTAGTGCAATGTTTGCGAAGACCTAATGATCCGATAGCATTACTAATTTCTGCTGCATATCCATAATCACTTGAATATATTAAGGCAACTTTCCCGGTCCAAGTAGTGGCACGACCAGTATATACTTTTCCTGTTGTTCTTTCTAGATTATATGCTGCTGAAGGTAACATATCAATGTCGTCTCCACTTCTTAAATACCAAGTCATGTCAGGTATTAAAGTTCTTGTTTTTTCTTTTAATCCTATACTAGACATATCACAAGTTTTTGTTGCATTAACAGCGGTACTACCAGAATAGCAAGTACCACTTTTTCTATTCCAATATAATCCATCACCTGTTCCTGCTGTTCCACTTACTGGATTTAACATTTTCATAAGTCTAGCATTAACCCAGTTGCTATTACCTCTAGTGACACTATTATCTAAAGAATACTTTCCAATTGATTCGTTTCTTACTAGTTTTACTTTACCATCAGTTACTCCTATTATTCTCCATTTTTCACAATTAGTACTTGGATAAGTATCACAATTAAAATATATATAGTTATTAGGACTTGCTCCATAATATCTTATATTGCCACCTACATCCTTCATTAACTTATGTGTAGTATCATATTGATATTTTTGTCCTGTTGGGCCTACTTCTGTCTTAGTAGCATTATTATATAAGTTGGTTATATATGTTGCAAGTGGTGTACCTGTACTTACTGTATGTGTTAGGCTCTTAGCGACATTTGTGTTTCCTGCACTATCTTTAGCAGAGCCTGCTGCTACGGTTACTGTTTTAGAACCATCAGAAGCATGGGTTACTACTAAGGTATATTTGGTATCGCTTACTTTTGTAAATGTTCCTTTTGTTCCTTCACTTACTGTTACTCCACTAGCGGTAAAGCCTGTTACTGTTTCACTAAAGGTAAAGGTATATGTTACTGTTCTGGAAGTAGATGTGTTTTTTGTTATTGTTACTGCCGGCTTTACGGTATCTACTGTATTAGTTAGACTCTTTGCTGTATTATTATTTCCTGAAACATCAGTACATACATTTTCTGCAACAGTTATTGTTTTTGCTCCATCAGAAGCATGGGTTACTACTAGGGTATATTTAGTATCACTTATTTTTGTAAATGTTCCTTTTGTTCCTTCACTTACTGTTATGTCATCTGCTGTAAAGTTACTTACTTTTTTACTGAAAGTAAAGGTATATGTTACTGTTCTAGAAGTTGATGTATTTTTTGTTATTGTAAGTGATGGCTTTTCTTTATCTATATTTGTATCATTTACTAGAGTCATATTCTCTGATTTTATTATATTTCCTGTACTAGATAATACTCCTAGTGTTACTGTGGCTTTTGTAGTAGAATTATTCTTTAACTGGATATATATTTTTTTACTAGTATTAGTTTCTATACCTCCAGTAGGAGATGTTCCATCACTAAAGTTATGGGTTACTCCTACTTCTATGTTAGATGAATCTGATATATAAAAAAAAGCATAGTTTAGTTTACTAGAAGATGTATTACTAATATTTATTACTGCTACTTTTATGTCTGTCTGATCTAATTCTACATCTATAGTATCTATTATGTCACTATCACTATTTAGTGTAGTATTCATTGTTATTGGGTTAGTTATTTCTACTCTACTAGTAAAAATGGCATAGGTAGAGCCTACTCCTAGTGCTATTAGACCTACTGCTATTACTGTTAATAAATATAATGTTTTTATTGATATTTTTTTCTTCATAATAGATATCTCCTTCTTATCTTATAAATAGATAATATCATAATTTTTATATTTTTTCAATACCTAAAAATTGTTTATGATGAGGACTTAAGGCTTCATCATACCCCGGAATACCTTAGGATGAAGGGGCATAAAAAAATACCACTCTAATTAGAATGGTATTTAATATTAATTATTTACTATATCATGACATCTATCACAGATATCGCCATTTAAATGATCAACATAGTTCCAACATCTGTTACATTTTTCACCAGTACTCTTTACTACTTCTACTTCATCACCACTAGTAGTATATTCTACTTTAGAGACAATGAATAATTGATGTAAGTATGTTCCTAGTTTTTCTTTAACAATATTATATTTTTCATTTAAGTTAATTTTTACTACAGCTTCTAGAGCAGAACCAATTAATTTTTCATTTCTTGCTTCCTCTAGTTTTTTATTTACTTTATCTTTTAATTCAAAGAATAAGTTAAATAATTCTTCTACTTCAGTACTATCAGAGTATGTTAATATTTCTGGCATATCTGTTAGGTGTACTGATTCTTCAGTATGTGGAAGTAAACTATATACTTCTTCACTAGTATATGGAAGAATTGGTGCAAGTAGTTTTACTTCATTATTTAAGATATTGTATAGTACTGTTTGAACACTTCTTCTTACTAATGAATCTTCTTTTTCAATATATAGAATATCTTTAGTAAAATCTAAATAGAAGTTTGATAATGTGAATGATACAAAATTGTTTACTAGTTTGTAGACATTTTGGAAGTTATAGTTATTATATTCCTCTAGTACATTTTTAGTAAATTTATTTAATTCATTCGTCATATATTTATCATAATATGGCATATCTTCGTATTTAACACTATCTTTAGTGTAATCAAAGTCTTTTAAGTTTCCTAACATAAACTTATAAGTATTTCTAATCTTACGATAACTTTCTTTTACTTGTTTAATTAGGTCTTCACTTATTCTTACATCTTCAGTATAGTCAGTAGAGGCTACCCATAATCTTAAGATATCAGATCCATGTAATCTTACCATATCTCCTGGTACGATAACATTACCTAAGCTCTTACTCATTTTATTACCATTACCATCTAGAGTGAAACCATGTGATACTAATTCTTTATATGGTGCTTTACCTGTTACTGCTACTCCACAAATTAATGAACTATTGAACCATCCACGATATTGGTCTGATCCTTCTAGATACATATCTGATGGATATGGTAATCCCTGTTCTATTAGTACACCATTCCATGTAGATCCTGAATCAAACCATACATCCATGATATCTTCTTCTTTAGTGAAATTACCATTTGGACTAGCTGGATTTGTATATCCTTCTGGTAGAAGGTCTTTGGCTTCTTTCTCAAACCAGATATTTGAACCATATTTTCTAAATAGGTCCGCTACATGCATCATAACATCATAGTCGACGATTTCACTTCCGTCTTCGTTATAGAAGATTGGAATTGGTACACCCCATACTCTTTGTCTTGAGATACACCAGTCTCCTCGATCATGAATCATATTATATAGTCTCTTTTTACCCCATTCAGTATGGAATTTTACGTTGTTTTCTAGTTCATTTAGTAGGTCTTCTCTTATCTTGTCAATACTACAGAACCATTGTTTTGTAGCTCTAAAGATAATTGGCTTCTTTGTTCTCCAGTCATGTGGGTATGAGTGGGTAATGAACTTTAATTTTAAAAGTACTCCTAGTTCATCTAACTTTACTGTTACAGCTTTATTGGCATCTTCAAAGAATAAGCCATTAAACTCTCCTGATAACTCATTTAATACACCTTGATCATCAATACCATTTACCATTTCTAGATTATACTCTTTTCCGATAATGAAGTCATCTGCTCCATACATTGGGGCAATATGTACTAATCCAGTACCAGCATCTAGAGTTACATGGAAACCATCAATTACTGGTGCTATTCTATCCATGAAGACATGTTTGTATTTTACTCCAGCAAACTTATCACCAGTAAATACACTAACTACTTCATAGTTTTCCCAACCAAATTCTTTAGCTAAGTCTTCTAGTAGTTCGTTAGCTACAATATAGTATTTATCATTAACTAATACTTTTGCATAGTCAAATTTTTCACTAATTGCGATTCCGGTATTACATGGTAATGTCCATGGGGTTGTAGTCCATATTACTAGGTTATCTCCTACATTTATAGTATCATTTCCTTCTACTACAGGGAAGGCTACATAAATTGATGGATCTTTTCGATCATGATATTCAATTTCAGCTTCAGCAAGAGCAGACTCTGATGATGGACTCCAGTATACTGGTTTTAATCCTTTAAAGATTAGTCCTTTTTTAGCCATCTCAGCAAATACTTCTATTTGTCTAGCCTCTAGTTCTTTTTGTAATGTTATATATGGGTGGTCCCAGTCTCCTAGTACATTTAATTCTTTGAAACCTTTCTTTTGTTTTTCAATTTGTTCATAAGCATACTTTTCACATAGAGCTCTAAAGTCGGCTTTACCCATACTTTTTCTATCAACACCGCTATTGGTGACAGCTTGTTCAATTGGTAGACCATGAGTATCCCATCCTGGTATATAAATCATATCATAGCCGCTCATCATTTTGTATCTATTTACAAAATCTTTTAAGATTTTATTCATAGCATGACCAATATGGATTTCGCCATTGGCATAAGGTGGACCGTCATGTAAGACAAATGGTGTTTTGCCTTTATTTTTTTCTCTTATCTTATTATATAGGTCCATTTCTTCCCATTTTTCTCTTTGTAGTTTTTCATTTTCTGGTAGATTTCCTCTCATTTGAAAGGTTGTCTCTGGCATTAATAATGTCTCTTTATAATTCATACTTTTCTCCTTCTTTCTTATTATTTATTTTATAAAACAAAAACACTTATATTTATAGGGACGAATATACCGCGGTACCACCCTACTTCACATAAGTGCACTTTAACTTGATAACGGAAATTATTTCCGGTCTTTCTTAATATTAATTTCAGAAAAACACATCAAGAGTGATCTATATAGTAAACTTCATACTAATTTTCACCAAACATTAGCTCTCTATAATCGTTTTACTATACCGTCTCTTTCCTTTGTTTTAATATAAACATATTATATGCTAATTTTTTGTTGTTGTCAACATCTTTTTTATCTATTGTAAGATATTATATTCGTGGTGAAATACAAACTTATTCATATTTGTATTAGTAATTAGTTAAGTCTTCTAGTAAATGTCAATAACTTATATATGATAAGTACGGATGGGACATTATTCATAGACAAGTATTGGCTATGAATAACACTCTAGAACATTAGATCTAGAGTGCATATAATAAATTAAAAAGTAAAGGTATTATGATCTTTATCGATAAAACCTAATGTACATTCTACTCCCATATTAGTTAGGATATTGCTAAACTCTTCTTGAAGCTTTAAAATATTTTCTTTGTTTTCAGTAAAACCATCTAATGGTATAAAAGCATTTTTAATAGTTTCATCTACTTTACTATTTTCTCCTTGTCTCCATGTCCATCTTCTAGTTTTAACATCATTACCACTTACATAGATTATTTCTCCAACATCTGGATTATCATAACCTTCCCCTCCAAATGGGATAAACTTATCATTTTCGCTTGCGGGTCTTATTTCAATATCTCCGCTAAAGCGATCAATGTCATGGATACCTAGTGGTATTCTATATTTTAGAGATAAGGCATTACCTAAATCTACTATTGGATTAATATTGGGTATATGTTTAGACTTTACTGTCCTACTTACTAAGGCTTCAATAGAACACATATATTTATTAGGGTTAATATCTAATTTTCTAAAGGCTTCTCGATATAATTCTATTTCTGGTAATTCCTTTACTTTCTTATCTTGATATTCTTCGGATATATCATTTATTTCTTTATTTAATAATTCTTTGATAAATGGGTAATCCTTGGTATTATCAATGCCTCTAGCTATTATTACGCCAAAACATGCATTATCTACTTTATCAAAAAATCTTTTATCTACAACAAACTTCATATTATTTCTTCCTCTCTTTATTTAATTTTTTTATTATTTTGTGACAGATTTCTTCGGTTAGACCATCTTGATAGAAGTTAGTTTTTATTAGATTATCTTCTAGTTCTTGATAATCTTTAAATACTTCATCATCTATTATACAAAAGTTATCTACTTGATTATCTGCTAGATAGGCTCTTATTTCTTCACCTCTTTGGCCCTCTAGAAAAGGGGTTTCTCCTACTATGGGAAGACCAATATTTATTAGAGCTTCTTTGATAGAAGGATACAATTTCATTCTTCGCCAGGTTGATGATATAACTATTTTAGCCTGGGATATGCGGACTACTTTTAAAAGTAATTTTACTTTAGTCATATCAATATCTAAAAGGAGTTTAGCTACTGGGTCAGTATATGTATCTTCTTTATCTTCGATACTAGAGAAATATTTATCACTATTTAAGACACCATCTATATCTAAAAATATTATATTATTTATCATAATTATCTAGAAATTCCTTAAAAGTAATTGCAGTATCTTTTGGTAATATTTCTTCTAGTTCTTCTAGTGATGCTTCTTTCATTTTAGTTATTGTTTTGTATTTCTTTAGAAGTTTATTTTTTCTTACTTCGCCAATTCCCTCTATATTATCTAATATTGATGATACAGCTCCTTTACTTCTTATTTGTTTATGATAACTTATTGTAAAGTTATGTACTTCGTTTTGCATTTTAGTAAGAAGAAGAAAGAGATCACTTCTTTTATCAATTGGTACTTCAATTACTGGATCAAAGCCTAATAGCACATTAGTAGCATGCTTATCATCTTTCTTTAGGCCACACACAGGAATATTTAGACCTAATTCTTTGATGACTTCTCGTGCTACATTAATCTGCCCTAAACCGCCATCCACTACTACCAAATCAGGCTTTTCCAGATTATCTTTTAGTACTTTAAAATATCTTCGATAAATTACTTCTCTCATAGTCCCATAGTCATCATTTTTATCATTTGTTATCTTAAACTTACGATAGTCATTTTTAGAGGGTTTCCCATCTATAAAAACAACCATACCCGATACATTGAAGGTTCCAAAGAGATTAGAATTATCAAATAGTTCAATACGAGATACACTTGATAAATTTAATTTAGTTTTTAATTCTTCTAAGGCATTAGTTATTTTATCTTCATCTCTCTTAATATAAGTCATTTGTTCCTCATAATAGATTCGAGCATTATCATAGGCTAAATCTAATATTTTTTTCTTTTCACCTTTGATAGGAGTTATGAATTTTATCTTGAACACTTCTTCGAATACTTCTTTATTTAAGTTATCTGGAACTAATACTTCCTTAGGCATTGAAACATTCTTATTATAGAATTCGGATAGGTATTTAGAGAACTCTTCTTCTTCACTATCAATCATGGGAAAAATATTACGATTTCGATCTAATAATTTCCCTCCTCTAATGAATAGTATTTGAATACTGATATAATTATCTTTGGCATAATATGAGGCTACATCTATGTTGACAGTATTATCTAGATCAACCTTTTGTTTTTCGGTAGTTATATTGATATAGTTTAATAGTTCTTTATATTCTAGAGCCTTCTCATAATCTAAATTATCAGAGGATATCTTCATTTTTTCAGTAATTCGATCGGTTAGTACTTTGGTGTTTCCATTTAAAAATGATATTATCTCACTTTTCATTTCTTTTATTTTATTTTCATCAACTTCATGGGTACAATAACCTAAACATTGGCCTATATGATAGTACAAGCATTCTCTTTTTTCATAAGTTTTACATTTTCGTAATGGATAGATTCTATTTAGTATTTCTACTACTTTACGAGCCGCTGCTACATTAGGATATGGACCGAAGAGATTATTTTTTACTTTCTTAACATTTATTCTTCTTATTATTTTTAAAGTCGGTACTTTATCACTAGTTAGTTCAATATATGGATATGATTTATCATCACGGTAAAGTATATTATATTTGGGATTATATTTTTTAATAAGATTTATTTCTAGAAGAAGGCTTTCCATCTCGGTATTTGTTACTATGTATTCAAAGTGATCTATCTCTCTTACTAACATCTTTGTTTTACCAGTATGTTCTCTTTGAAAATATGATGATAATCTATTTTTTAGATTTTTACTTTTACCGACATAGATAACAATATTATCTTTATTCTTCATTAGATAGCAACCTGGTAAATGAGGTACTAATGATAGTTCTTCTTTAAACATATTAATCACCTTCTTTTTATATAGGTTATTATAACATAATTTTATTCTTTTTTAAAGAAGAAAATCCTAGTTATTAAACTAGGATCTTTTAATTTCTTAATGGCGGAGTAGGAGGGATTTGAACCCTCGCAGCAGTTTCCCACTCTATACCCTTAGCAGGGGCACCTCTTCAGCCTCTTGAGTACTACTCCGTGACTACATATATAATTCTATATTAAATTGACTGAAATGTCAACTAATTTTAGCCATTTTTATATCTTCTTTATCTTTATAAATGTTTATCATATCAATAATTATTTTTTTTATTTCTTCATTATCATTACTATTATTTAATTTTTTGTCGTATTCTTCTAAAGTAGTTACTAGACCTTTGTCATTTATGAGATATTTACTTACTTTTAATTCTTTGTTATATACTTTTTCTATTTTAGTAATATTATCATAATTCTTGGTAAGAGCCACTACTACATTATACTTACCATTATCTTCATAATAGATATAATTAGCACTAATGGTATTAGCTTTCATATCATCATAGTTATTGTAAGTAGTGTCTTCGAGTAAATAGACTATATTAGAGTTTAAAGTAGTAGTTCCCTTCTCTTCATAGATACTAAACATTAAACGACCGCAGAGAAAGCCGCAAAATACTGCTAGTGTAATTGGCATTATTATCTTTTTTATTTTGCTTTTCATGTTATCACCAATATTATTATACATCCATGGAGATAATTATTTTGTCGAAGAAAAGAAGAGATGTTAAATATCTCTCCTACTAATTATCTATAGGTATAATTATACTATAATCTTTATCTATAAAGATATTTTGTGCGGTTATTTTAAAATAAATATTATTTTTATTTTCACCTGTTATATCTCCTCTTATGGTGCTAGTTAAGGTAATATTACTTAAACTCTTATCTAATTCTTTAACATATAAATAATTGGTACTTTCTTTATAGATAACACTTCTATTATCAATACTTAAATGAGTAGTATGAGTAGTGTTATCTATATCATCATAGGTGATTGTACAAGTATTACTACTACATGTTATGTTAGTTATTTCCTTATTATCTAGTAATTTTTTAATATTACTAATTACTAGGGCATTATCTGTTATGACAACAATGTCTTTATAATTATCCTCAGTTACATTTACCATTTTAATAGTTATTTCCATTAGAAAGAAAGCTATAGCAAAGGCAATAGTGGCTCCTAGTATAATTTCTATTGTTAAATATCCTTTTCTATTTAATTTCATTTATCTCACCTTTAATCCATAATAATTACAATCATCTTTATCATTACATATTTCAGATATTATTATATAATTATATTCTTCATTATAATCTAGATGGCCATCTAAATATGTAATAAAATCTTTGAAGGTAACATTTATACCATTTATACTGGTTAAATCATTTATCTTATTTTTATTATACATTGAAAAATATATATTAGTAGTACTATCACTATTGTTACTTTTATAGATATTGGTAATATTGTTTAGATTAGGATCAGATATTTTTACCGATTTATTATTAGTAATTAGTTTATTAATATTATTAATATTACTAGTATTAATTAAATATAAATTAGCCTTTTCTGCCATATACAAGGCATTAATGTCATAATATTTATTTCTTATTTTATAAGCATTAGATACTCTATTTATACCTGTGTATAATGTTACTAATGCTGTACATATTATTACTGATACTACTACTACCTCAGCCATCATAAAACCTTTTTTGTTTAATCTCATAAAAATCACCATATACTTATTTTTACTATTGCTATTTAGTTAATTATATTATATAATAATAATAGAATAAAATCAATAGAAGAATGAAAAGAGGGAAAATATGCAAAACAATAATGTTCAAGTAACTAATAATATGCAGAATAAACCTAATGTTAATAATCAAAATAATGTTCAGGTTAAGCCTAATGTTAATAATAGTAATATACAAAACAAGCATAATGTAAATAGTCAGGGTAATATGCAAACTAGACCTAATATGAATAATCAAAATATTATTAATACTAGTTATAAGGTAATTAATAGAACAGATTTTTCTAAAATGCCCGTTGTTAATGCTGTTAATACTTTGATTATTACTGCTATTAATGCTGGGGCTAGTGATTTGCATTTTGATCCTACTGATGATGGTATTTTAGTCAGATTTAGAATAGATGGTGAACTTAATAATTATGCTTTTCTTCCTCTTGAGATAAAACAGAATGTTACAACAAGAATAAAAATAATGGCTGGTATGAATATTACAGAGACAAGGCTTCCTCAAGATGGTGCTATTAAGGATAAAATTAATGGTAAAGATTTGGACTTGAGGGTAAGTTCATTGCCTACTAAAAGAGGAGAAAAAATAGTAATAAGAGTTATGGATTACTCCATGAGTTTAAAGGGTATTGAGTATTTGTACTTTAATGAAACTAATTATAATAAAATTCTTAAAATGCTTAGTTTTCCTAATGGTATTATTTTAGTTACTGGTGCAACTGGTACTGGTAAAAGTACTACTTTATATTCATTTTTGCAAAAACTTAATGTTGAGGGTGTTAACTTAATAACTGTTGAAGATCCAGTAGAAATGGATATTAAGGGTGTTAATCAGGTACAGGTTAATAGTGATATTGGTCTGGATTTTGCCACTGTTTTAAGAAGTATTTTAAGGCAGGACCCTAATGTCATAATGATTGGTGAGATAAGAGATTCTGAAACTGCTCAAATTGCAGTTAGAGCCTCAATTACAGGTCACTTAGTACTATCCACTATTCACACCAATAATTCTCTTAATACTATTGAAAGATTACTAGATATGGATGTTGAAAGATATTTACTGGCCTCAGCTCTTACTGGTATTGTTTCACAGAAACTAGCAGTTAAGTTGTGTGACCATTGTAAGGTTAAAAGACCTGTTACTGTCACTGAGAAAAACTTATTTAAATCAGTATTAGGTCTTGATATAAATGAGGTGTTTGATGCTAATCCTAATGGTTGTCAACATTGTAATCATGGTTTTAAGGGAAGAATTGCTATTCAAGAAGTACTTCTTATTAATCAAGAAGTTAGAGATGCTATTAGTGCTGGTATGAGGAAAGAAAATCTTCGTAATTTGGTTTATAGTAAGGATGTTATTACGATGTTACAAGATGGTTTATTTAAGGTAGTCGCAGGATTTACTACTACTCATGAAATACTTAAGTTAATTGAAGTCGAGGATGAAGATTTTGGTGTTAAATAAAGATGCTACAAAATGAGTAACATCTTTATTTTTTATTACATATTGGCTTCAATTAGTTTTATTTCTTTAACCGATTTACCTGATACTTCTGAAATAATGGCATAATCAAATTTCTTCTTTAACATGATTTTTATCATGGATAATTTTCCCTCGTTTACGCCTTCTTTTATTCCTTCTTCTCTACCTTCATCAGTGCAATACTCTATTACACCTTGTTCATAAAGTCTTTGATTAAGATCTTCAATCCAATCTACTTTATATCTATCATTTGCTGTTTCTACTGCATTTAATAGATTTTGTTTTTCTTCCATAGTAAGCATCTCCTCTCCTAATAAATTTGATATTTCTTCTAAACTGGTAGCTTTAAATATACTACCTACTCTAGCCATCCGACTTTTTCTTACATCTTCATTATACATTATTTCATAGGCTTTGGCAATATCTATGTTATGTATTTTAAACAATTTTGTAGCAATTTCGTTACATTCTTTATATGTGGCATTTATTTCCTCATATAATTGTTTGGTATAATTAGCAAAATTGTTTAAATTAATTAGTCGTGCTTGATGTTCTTTAATTGAAGGAGTTTTTATTCCTTCTTTTAAATTATCTGATAAGTAATTAAACATATATATTATATTTCTATCTAGTGAATAGCCATATCTACTATTGTTCATTTCAACACAAACAAACTTATTATCATCACAAATAATAATAGCATCATGTCTAAATAATTTACCTTCATTATGTTTAGGGACAATTTCTTTACCAATTATTAGTTTAGCATTGATGCTTATTTCAATGTCAGTAAGTTCATTTAATAATTTTAATATTTCTCTTTTGGCATTATTAAAAACCACTTTAAAGGCTTTATCATAATATAAGGGAATAAATGTTTTTTCTTCAATCATATCTCACCTCCTTCCGCTATTGATTTTTTTATTTCTTATTTATGTTTTCATGTGGCACCACCTTTCACTATATATAAACAATTATTTTTTTTATTTTTGCCATTTTTTCAGAAATTTGTTAAAAAAACTGAATAATAGTGAAAAAAGCGAACAAAAAACAAACAGATTATTAACATATGGTTAACTAAAGAGGCAAATAAAAAATAGATGATAGTTAGTTATTAGGTAAATATTATCTATTTTAATTAAAAACATATTTTGAGGTACTTCTGTTTATAAAGTAATTAAATTGTTTATGATGAAGACCTGAGGCTTCATCATACCCCGGAATACCTTAGAATGAAGGGGCATAAAAAAATACCACTAATTAAGTGATATTTTATTTGAATAGAGATTTATATACATCTTCATAATCTTCAACTAGAATAATATTTAGATTATCTCTTACTTCACTTGGAAGCATAGAGAATTCTTTAGATGATTCTAGCGGTAAGTAGACAGTATCAATACCATTTGTAGTAGCGGCGATTAACTTTTCTTTTAAACCTCCGACAGGGAGAATCTTACCTCTTAGGGTTATTTCACCAGTCATTGAAACACTATTTGAAATAATTTTATTCTTTAATAAACTTAAAATAGCGGTAACTATAGTAATACCAGCGGATGGTCCATCTTTAGGAATACTACCCTCTTCAATATGAAAGTGAAAGTCAACTTCTTCGAATATTTTATAATCTATTTTAAACATAGTATTGTTAGCCTTTATGTAACTTAGAGCGATATAAATACTTTCTTTGATAACATCTCCTAGAGCACCAGTTAGGGTAACATTACCTTTACCAGGATATAAAGTACAAGTTACTTTAAGAATATTACCTCCATAGTTGGTATAGGCTAGACCATTTACAATACCAGTCTTGGTATTAGTATCATTAATAGTTATATTATATTTAGTGGCTCCTAGAAAAGCTTCAACATCACCAGTATCAATAATTATTTTTGATGCTTTATCATTATTTATAATAGCCTTTCTTATTATTGAGTCTATTTGTCGATAAAGGTCTCTGGCTCCGGCTTCTTTGGTATAGTATGTAATTATTTTTTGAATAGCGGCATCAGTGAACTTAATATTTTTTACTTTATAATCATTTAAAAGATTAGGAATTAAATGATATTTAGCAATATTTAATTTTTCATAGATGGTATAACTAGATAGTTCAATTATTTCTAATCTATCTAACAAGGGTGCTGGGATACCACCAATGTTATTAGCGGTCAAGATAAACATAACATTTGATAGGTCGAATTCTTCTTCAATATAGTTGTCACAAAACTTATCGTTTTGTTCTTTATCTAGAATTTCTAGAAGTGCAGAGGCTGGGTCACCTTTATAGTCTTTGGTTAGTTTGTCTACTTCATCGATTAAAAAGACAGGATTTGATGATTTGGCTTTTTTCATTTGTTGGATTATTTTACCAGGAGAGGCTCCTACATAAGTTCGACGATGACCTAAGATTTCGGCCTCATCATTGATACCTCCTAGTGATACTTTGACAAAGTCTTTATTTAGGGCTTTAGCAATAGAACTAGCTAGTGAGGTTTTTCCTACTCCTGGAGGTCCTACTAGACAGATAATAGGACTACTTGAGGTATTGGTTTTCTTACGAACCGCTATATACTCGATTATTCTTTTTTTGACTGTTTCTAGGCCAAAGTGAGAACTATCTAATACTTCAGTTATCTTTTTGATATCGGTATTGTCTTTGGTTAGTTTATTCCATGGTAAGGATAAAAGCCAATCTATATATGTTCTGATAGTGGTTACTTCGGGTGATGATTGACTAGTTAGGGAATATCTATCGATTTCTTCATTTAACCTTTTAATAATATTTTCGGGTAAATCTAAAGTAGTCATTTTAGTTCTTATTTTATCGATATCGTTTTCTTTTAAATCGACTTCTCCTAGTTCTTCTTTGATTAATTTTAGTTTTTCTTTAAGCATATATTCTCTTTGTTCTTCTTCTAATTTTACTTTTAGGGTGTCTTCAATCTCATTCTCTAGTCTTACTGTTTCTATTTCTTTAGAAAGATCCTCTATTACATATTTTATTCGATACATTGGGTTAATAGTTTCGATATATTTTATTTTGGCAGTATATTCTAGAGGAAGTTCTGAGACAATGATATCGGATAATTTACTGATGTTTTTTACTTCGGTTATTCTTCCTATTACAGTATTAGACATATATGGGGATATATCTATGTATTCATCTAATTTACGATATAGTATTCTTCTTAAGGCGGTGGCTTCTGTTTCATCATAATCATATTCTTTAGTTGGTATAACAAATGATGTTAATATATTATTGTTATTGGTTATATTTAATATTTGAACTCTATCTATGCCTGTTAGAACTACTCTTGTTATACCATTTGGTAAAGAGATTAGGGATTTTATTTTTCCTAGTACTCCTACTTTGGATAATTTATCAAGATCAGGAGTCTCCTCTAACGGATCTAATAGATTTACTAATAATAGATGTCCTTCGTAATTTGCTTCTGCTAGCGAAAGGGTTTGTTTATCTAACTCACTAGTAAACTCTAATCTTATATCATTAAATGGAAGTAATACTACATCTCTTAAGTATAATACTGGTAAATTAGTCTCTATCATCAAGGCACCTCCTGATACAAAAATATCTCTCATAAAATATTTTATTTATAAGAGATACATCACTTCCTTTTCTTGTTTATATATGATAGCATAAATTAAAAATATATCAAGTACTTTTGGAGCTTTTTTTTAATTTTTTTGTTATAGTTATGACAAGTCTATAGTCTTGTCATGTTATTTGAAGCCATATTTATTATATTTGGGGTGAATACATGAGTATTGAGATTATTATATAGTATATGGTTCTTAATTTATTATATATAATATTATTTGTGAGGAAGACTATAGGCTTACTCACACCCCGGAAGACTATAGGCTCCCGGGGCATAAGATAAAACAGATTACTATAACATAGGTATATAAAAAGAATGTCAATTTATATATCTTTATCTATTTATATAGATTTTTTTTTGAAAATATAGTATAATTAAGTAGGTGATATTTGTGAATTACAGGACTAATTTTAATAGTAGTTTTGCCAATCGTGGCATGGGACTAGAAAATGACATCAATGAGACAAATAAATATTATCGTGAATATGATATAGCATTAATATATAAGAAGCCTACTCCTATTAGGATAACTAAAACTAATTATCAAAATATGCGAGTAATTGATGGTTTCTTTGAGTGTCCTTCGACATTGGATTATAATGGTGTTTATAAAGGATATTATATTGAATTTGATGCTAAAGAAACTAGAAATAAGACTAGTTTCACTATTAATAATGTACATAATCATCAGATAGAATATATAAAGAAAGTAATAAAACATGGTGGAATTGTTTTTTTAATAGTAAGGTTTAGTATGTTAAATAAGAATTACATATTAAATGGTAAAGATTTAATTAATTTTATTAGTAATAATGAAAGAAAGTCTATACCTCTATCTTACTTTGAAGATAATTGTTATAGAATAGATATTAAGTATGCTCCTAGATTAGATTATATTAAATATGTTGATAAGTTGATTTTGGAAAATGCAAATAGTAATTAGTGTACTTTTTATTCTAATAACAATACTTAGTATTATTGTCTTTAAAGCAAAAGGATTATTGATACTAATTGTTACTATTCCCCTATTTATTGCTTACTTTAAATCTAATGATATTATAATGTTACTAAAAAAGAAAGAAAGGTATATGAAAGATAATAATTTATCTGAAAGAAAGGAAGTTAAAGTTGTGAGTTCTAGAGACAGAAAAAAAGGAGTTAAAAAAGAAAAAAAGAAAATTAAGTTATTAGACTTTAAGAAGTCTAGTAAGAATGGTAATGAAACGCCTAGAAATAAGAATGCTAAAAGTACTAAGAAAAAAGTCAAAGCGAAAAATGTTCGTAGTAGAGATAAGGAAACTAATCCTAAAACAAAGAAGAGTCTAATTAGAAAAATTCTTACTATTCTATTGGGCCTTGCTATTATTGGTATCTTTGCCATGATGGCATTTATGATATATATTGTTATTAGTACTGGTGATTTTGATCCAGAGGCTTTGAAAAATCAGGATCAGACAGTCGTTTATGATAAAGATGGTAAGATCTTTGCTACTTTAGGTGATGAGAAGAGAGAATCAGTCTCCTACGACGATTTACCACAGGTATTAATAGATGCTTTAATAGCTACTGAAGATTCTAGATTTTATGAACATAATGGTGTTGATATGGCTAGATTCTTAAAAGCTACTGCTCTTAACTTGATTGGTAAGGATGATGCCGGTGGTGCTTCTACTCTAACAATGCAAACCGTTAAGAATAATTTGACTAAGAAAGATACTTTGGAAGCTAATAAGATTAAGAAGATTATTAGAAAGTTCCAGGATGTTTACTTATCTGTATTCTTTATGGAAAAGAAATATAGTAAAAGTGAAATACTTGAAATGTATGTTAATGATAGTTGTTTAGGTGGAAGAATATATGGTGTTGGTGAAGCAAGTAAATACTACTTTGGTAAAAGTGTATCTGAACTTAGTTTACCAGAAGCAGCCCTACTAGCGGGTATGTATCAGGCTCCTAATAAATATGAACCTTATAAGCATCCTGAGGCTGCTCAAAAAAGAAGAAGTACTGTATTAAATTTAATGTATAGGCATGGTTATATTACTGAAGAAGAAAAGAATATGGCTAATGCTGTTAGTATTGAGAGTATGCTTGCTAATAATTCTACAGTTGGTGAATATGATGGATATCTTGATACTGTAATACAAGAAGTTAAAGATAAAACTGGTGATGATCCTTCTCTTGTATCAATGAAAATATATACTGCTCTTGATAGAAGTATTCAAGATGGTATTAATGATGTATTAAATGGTGAAGCTTATTCTGGCTGGGTTAATGATAAAATTCAAGCAGGTATAGCTGTTACTAATGTTAATGATGGTACAATCGTAGCTATTGGTGCTGGAAGAAATAGAAAAGCTGGTGACTGGAACTATGCTACACAATCATATAGACAACCAGGAAGTACCGCTAAACCAATATTTGATTATGGTCCAGGATTTGAGTATAATGATTTTTCTACCTATACCCTATTTAATGATGAACCATGGACATATACTAATGGTCCTGAAATTGGTAACTGGGATGGTGGATATCAAGGATTAATTACGCTAAGACAAGCACTTAGTGTATCAAGAAATATTCCGGCTTTAAAAGCCTTCCAACAAGTTGATAAGAAAAAAATTGCTTCGTTTGTAAGTGGTTTAGGAATAGATATTGCTTATAGTACTAAAGATGAGAATTATCAAAAATATAGTAATGGTGGAGATAATCTACTTAATGAAGCTTATTCAATAGGTGGTATGTCTAGAGGTGTTACTCCTCTTGATATGGCTGAGGCTTATGCAAGTTTTGCTAATGGTGGTTATCATATTGAAACTCATGCTGTTACTAAAATTGAATATCGTTCTACTGGTAAGACTGTTGATTTTACTTATGATAAGGAAAAAGTTATGTCAGATTCTACTTCATACTTAATGAATAATGTTCTTCAATATGCTGTTGAATATGCTTTCAATGGTGGTGCTAGAGTATATGGTTCAACAGTAGCCGCTAAAACAGGTACTTCTAACCTATCTGATGCTGAATGTATTGCTAAAGGAATTCCTGTGGGTTCAGTAGCGGATTTATGGACAGTTGCTTATACTCCTGAATACTCAGTAGCATTATGGTATGGTTATGAGAAGACAACTAAAGAATATTATCTAGGCAGTGCTAGTGCTCCTAAAGATGAGGTTATGAGAGCAGTAATTAAAACTATTCCTAAAACAACTAAGAAATGGGAAATGCCTTCTTCAGTAGTAGCAGTAACCGTGGAAAAAGAAACATGGCCTGCTAAACTACCTAGTGAATATACTCCAGATGATATGAAAGTAACAGAATACTTTAAGAAAGGTACACAACCTACTGAAGTATCTGATAGATATGCTAAATTACCTATTGTTACTAATTTGAAGAATGAAAAAACTAGTGATGGATATAAACTAACTTGGAATTTTAAAACACCTAATGTATTAGATGAAACTTATTTAAGTAAATACTTTAGTAACTCAGTATTTGGTAAACAATCCGCTAATTACTTGCAAGCTAGACTAAACTATAATAATAATACTCTTGGTGGTCAAGGATTTGGTATCTATATAAAGAATAGTATTGGTTCTTTAGAAAGGATTGCTTTTGTTACTGAAAATGAATATGTATATAAGCCTACTAGTGCTGGTAATATTGATATCGTTGTTAAGGCTGAATATCAGAACTTTAAAGCTAATGCTAGTGATGAGGTGAAAACCACTGTTAAGAGTGATGGTGCTATTATTAGTCAGAAATTAAAGGTTACATTTAATGATAATAAAGATACTATTACTGTAGAAAAGGGTAAATATACCGAAGAAGGTATTACTGCTAAATATAATGGCAGAGATGTTACTAAAAATAGTAGAACTTCTATTACATATGAAATAAGTGTTGATAGTAATACTTATAAAGCAATTAGTAATTTAGAAAATGCTATTAATAAATTAGAGACTGGTACTTATACTATTACTTATACTGTTACCTACTCTAATGAAACAGAAAAGATTACTAGAACAATAATAATTAGTTAAAAGAAAAGTTAACTCAAAAGGTTTGGGTTAACTTTTTTTATATGTACATATTATTTTTTTCTTTGAACTTACGATATTCTTTTATAAAGTCAAAGTTTTTTTCATAGCTATAGAATAAACGATCATACTGAGTCGACATTAGATTATAGTTACTATCTGTTATTTTTTCAAATAAAGCAACTGTTCCATAGTTATTACGAATTATGAAATAGATTTCTTCTAATATGGAAACTATTTTCATAGAATCACTATATTCATCAATATTAAGTTTTGTTATTTTGATGTCTAGTGAATTAAAAAAAGGAGTAAGTTCTTTTTCTAATATTAGACAATTATTATAAAAGTTATAAGATATCATTTTATTATATCCTTTTAAATATTTTTTAGTGTTATAACTCGTATAGAAATAGTATTTGCTGAATAATATATCATTATTCTCTTTTATGAGAGATGGTAACATGGTATAGACTATTTCAATATTATTAAATACTCTTATCATATAAGTTATAAAGTTATCTAGTACATATAAAAATTGTTCATAACTAGTTAGATATTTTTTTTCAAAAATAGTTGGATGGGTAATTTTTATTTTTTCTTCTTTTAATTTGTTAATAAGTTCATCTAATTTATCGTTGGATAATAAATCTAATATCATTACTTTATTCATCAAATTATTTAGTGATTTTGTTACTTCTATTACATCTTCTTTTTGTTTTATTAATTCAGTCTTCATGTGTGATGATTCCCCTTTCTTATGATTAAAATCACGATATTTTCTAGGATACCACAATTTTTACTAAAAAGCAATTAGATATATGTTATTTGGGACTTTTTTGATAATAATATGTATTTTGTTAACTTATTAGTAACAAAAAGAACTAATTCTTGTCATTAGTTCTTTCATAATCGCAATTAGTACATTTTATTTTATCTTTTTTTATTGTTAGGGTGCCATGACATTTAGGACATGGTTCTGGTATTGGTTCATCCCAGGTAGCAAAATCACATTTTGGATAATTAGAGCAACCATAGAATATCTTACCTTTTTTGGTCTTTCTTTCAACCACTTTACCATCACATTTTGGACAGTCCATTATTTCCTTTACTTCCTTCTCTTCTTTTTCATTTTTAATATACTTGCATGTTGGATAGTTGGAGCAGGCAGTAAACTTGCCATATCTACTTTGTTTGATTACCATTGGACTACCACATTTTGGGCAGTTTTCTCCGGTTGGTTCGGCAGCCTTTTTCTGCATTTCTTTAAAGGCCACTTCGACTTTTGGTTCAAAATCTTTATAGAATAAAGCAAGTAATTTGTCCCATTCTAAATTTCCCTCTGCAATTCTATCGAGATCATTTTCCATATTTCTAGTGTATTCTACATTTATTATATCTTTAAAGAATTCTTGCAACTTATCTGTTGTTTCAATACCCATATCAGTTGGAACAAACTTTTTATCTACTAATTTTACATAATCACGTTCTTCGATAGTAGCTATAGTTTTGGCATAAGTAGATGGTCTTCCAATACCTAGTTCTTCCATTTCTTTGATTAGTTTACTTTCAGTGTATCTAGCAGGTGGTTTAGTAGTATGAGATGAGTATTCAATATTATTTGATACAACAACATTACTTTTATAAGCACTGAAGTCTGGTAAAACAGTATCTTCACTATCTTCATATTTATTATATACTTTTAAATAACCATCAAATAGTAATACTTGACCGGTTGTTTTGAACTGATAGTTATTATTATCTAATATAACAGAAGTTGCTTCAAATTTGGCATCTTTCATTAGTGATGCTAATGCTCTATAATAAATTAAGCTATATAATTTATATTCATCATTAGATAAATATTCTTTTATTTTATCAGGTGTATAATTTATATTAGTAGGTCTTATGGCCTCATGCGCATCTTGAACATTTTCTGTCTTATTACTTTTCTTTACATAGCCAACATATTCACTACCATAGGTATCTTTGATATAACCATAAGTCATTTTGGTAAACTCATCGGATAATCTTATGGAGTCTGTTCTCATATATGATATTAGTCCTTCGGCTCCATCTTTTAAATTTATTCCTTCATATAGTTTTTGAGCGATGACCATTGTTTTTTTGGAACTGAAGCCTAATTTAGTAGAGGCCTCCTGCTGCATGGTACTAGTAGTGAATGGTGCCTTACTCTTTTTATTTTTTTCTTTCTTTTCAACCGATTCTATTTTGAAAGCATTTGATAATTTACTTAATATTTCTTTAGCTTCGTTTTCTTTTTTTATTTCAATTTTCTTATGGTTGTATGTTTCTAATTTAGCGGTAAAGTCATTAAATGTTGCTTCAATTTCGAAATATTCTTCAGGTATGAAAGCCTCTATTTCTCTTTCTCTATCAACGATAAGTTTAAGGGCAACTGATTGTACTCTACCAGCAGATTTTCCACCTGTTTTTGATTGCATTAATTTACTTAATCTAAAGCCAATTATTCGGTCTAGTATTCTTCTAGTTTCTTGAGATTTGACGAGATTATCATCTATTTTTCTGGCTTTATCAAAAGATCCTAAAACTGCTGATTTAGTTATTTCATTGAAGACGATTCTTTGATAGCCTTCCTCTTGCAAACCTAATGTATCATATAAATGCCAACTTATAGCCTCTCCTTCACGATCGGGGTCGGTTGCTAAATAAACAAAGTCTGCATCTTTAACATCTTTTTTTAATTCTTTTACTAATTTAGTCTTTCCTTTTATTATTTTATAATCAGGTTTAAAGTCATTATCTATATCCACTCCAAAGCCATATTTGCCTGCTGTTGATAGATCTCTTATATGGCCTAATGATGATACTACTTTAAACTCTTTTCCTAGGTATTTTTCAATCGTCTTACTTTTATGTGGAGACTCCACTATTACTAATTTTTTTGACATAAAATCCGTCCTTCCTTGTACATTATAACTATTCTTTAATCAAAAAGCAAGTACTTTTTAGTATTTTATATTTCTCTCATAGATAATTCTATTACTTTAAATGTTATATTATACTTATATTTAATTAATCTTATATACTTGATATAGTTATTTTGGTAATTTCTATTATAATATGGTTATTTTTTATTGTCAATGGGATTATTTTGATATTAATAAAATAGTCCTCTGGTGATGAGGACCACTTATATATAAAACATAAGATTTCTCTTATGACATTATATATTATGCTAATGATGATAAAATAGTTCTTGTTTGTTTACTTTTATTTTAATAGTTATAGAAGTATTATTGTATTTTTTACATCATATTTGTACTATTGATATAGTAGATGTTAATATTGTTAAAAATCTTATGGTATTTCTTATATCATTCTTAATAGTGGTAATCTTAATAAATAGAAAAAAACTTAATCTAGTTCTTGGGGATTAAGTTTTATTTTTTTATCAACTGCAATATCATGAATAATTAATTTTGAGTTTTTATCTTCATTTTTAATATTATATATTAGAAGATATTCAGTATAATTATCTAGGCTTAAATATTGTTTGTTATAGCCCTTACCTATCTCAGTAAAATAGTTATAATACTTTAGACTTGGGATGTAATCATTATGTTTTCCTTTTAGTACTAATTCATCTAATCTTAAGATATATTTGTTCTTTTTTCCTTTTATTTTTATTTTTGCTATTACATAAGAATTATCTCTACTTATTCTATTTCTTGTTGAGATATAAGATTCTTCTACTTTTAAATTGAAGTTATCTGTTACTAAGGTTTGTTTTTCTCCTATTGTTCCATGAATAACGAATTTATTAAAAGGAAAAGCTAATATTAATATTATTGCTATTATTCCTAAAATAATATTTATGAATAATTTATATTCGGTATAATAGTATTTTAGTTCTCTTACTTGTTTTCTTCCGGTATTTAGAATTTTATCCGATGATATATTAGTAGTTACTTCTACTTCTTCATTATCTTCAGCTTCTAATTTTAGATCTTGAAGATCTTTATTGAAATTGAACTTTTTAATATCGAAGCCCAATCCTCTTATTAATACTGGAATGGTTATGATTAATAACATCCAATAATTTACTCTACTTATATCTCTTAGTAATCTTATTTCTTTAGCGGGTAATACGGTTGTTTCTAATACTCTTATATTATTGGTTAAGTTGATAAATAGTAAAAGAGAAAGTAAACTTACTACAATGGTTATGATGTAGAATAGCTTAGGTTTCTTTTTATATTTCATTAGATAGTATATTGTTATTGACATTATTATTATGAGGAATATGGCAATATATATAAAGGGGTTTATATAGTTTGTCATTTCAATACCTACACTACCGTTATATAATATATAATCTTTAAAGAAGGTAACAATATTGTTTGCTTTAAATGTTATATAGGCAAATAATATAAATAATATTATATGTATTAATTTAAAGTACTTTATTAGAAAAGCATAGGGTCTTCTTAGTACCATTTTATTCCTCCTTACTCTATTATTAGTATACAATAAAATGGTAAATATAGCAAGAAAAAATAACAAAGTTTTATGCTTTGCTATTTATATTCTTGAACCATAGTTATCATTTCTTTTATGTATTCTTCTTTATCTAATGTTACAGTATTTTCTTCTCCAAATTTACGATAGGTAATTGTATTGTTATCTCTTTCTTTATTTCCTAATACTAATGTGTATGGTATTTTTCTTGTTTGAGATTCTCTTATTTTATAACCCATTTTTTCATTTCTTGAATCTAATTCTACTCTGAAACCTTTTGTTCTTAATTCTTCAACTACTTTGTTAGCATATTCTAAATGATACTCGTTATTTACTGGTATAACATTTATTTGAACTGGAGATAGCCATAATGGTAATGCTCCTTTTGTTTCTTCTAGAATGAAAGCTGTAAATCTATCAAATGTTCCAAAGATAGCTCTATGTAGTACTACTGGTACTTGTTTTTCGCCATTAGAATCAATATATGATAGGTTAAATCTTCTTGGTAATAAGAAGTCTAATTGGCAAGTAGATAGTGTTACTTCTGGACCTACTGCTGGTTTTACTTCAACATCTAGTTTTGGTCCGTAGAAGGCTGCTTCTCCAATTGCTTCGGTATATTCTGCTCCTATCTCATTTAATACTTCTCTAAGTTCATTCTCAGCCTTATTCCACATCTCATCATCATCAAAGTATTTATGTTTATCTTCAGGATCTCTAAGAGATAATCTAAACTTGTAGTTCTTTAGACCAAAATCTTTATATACATCTAGGATTAGATTAACTACTTCTTTGAACTGCTGTTTTATTTGATCTGGTCTAACGAATAGGTGAGCATCATTTTGACACATACATCTTACTCTCTCTAGTCCTTTTACAGCACCACTTGCTTCATATCTGAAGTCAGTAGCAAATTCTCCTATTTTGATTGGTAATTCACGATATGAATGAATCTCATTACCATAAATTAACATGTGATGTGGACAATTCATTGGTCTTAGTACAAATTCTTCATCATCAACTTTCATTGATGGAAACATATTTTCCTTATAATGATCCCAGTGTCCTGAAGTCTTATATAAATCTACTGTTCCTACACATGGAGTATATACATGTGAGTACCCTAGTTTTTGTTCCTTAGCATAAATATAATTCTCCAAGTTCTTTCTAACAATTGCTCCATTAGGAAGCCATAGAGGCATTCCTTTTCCTACTAAATCGTGAGACATAAAGATATCTAAGTCCTTACCAATCTTACGATGATCTCTTTCTTTTCTTTCTTGTAACTCTGTTAGGTAAGCATTAAGATCTTCCTCATTTCTAAAACATACTCCATATATTCTTTGAAGCATTTTGTTGTTTGAATCGGCTTTCCAATAAGCTCCACTTACTTTTATTAACTTAAAGTATTTTAATTCTTTAGTAGTATCAACATGTGGTCCTCTACAAAGGTCTGTAAAGTCTCCTTGGGTATAACAAGATATAACTTGTTCATTTTCATCCATTCTACTAATTAAATCTATTTTGTATGGATCATCATGAAACATATTTAGTGCTTCATCTTTACTAATTTCATGTCTTACTATTCTTTTTCCATCTTTAGATAACTTCTTCATTTCCTTTTCTATTTTAGGTAAATCTTCTTCTTTAATAACATCATCACCTAAGTCGATGTCATAATAAAAGCCTTCCTCAATAACAGGTCCTACCCAAAATTTAGCATTTGGATATAAATGCTTAACAGCTTGTGCAAGTAAATGTGCACAAGAATGATTTAACTTACTTAAATCTTCATTTTCTTTAATATTTATCATTTCTTCTATTTCTCCTTCTATTTTCACTTTTAATTTGTTTTCTTTTTATTTTTTCTTTTTCTCTTTTACATATTTTTTTACATTCTCTATAATATGTATTATCAATAGTAGTTTGACCTGTTACTATTCTATCTATTATTCTAATACCATTATCACTATAACCTACTAGCGTCTTTCTTAATATAATTAAATCACTTAAATTAAGATTAGATATATCTAGTTGCCAAGTCTCATACTTATTTTTTCTCCATACCGTTACTGGTATAAAATTATTTTTCATAACCAAACCCTCCTATTTATGAAAAAAAGACCTCTAAAAGGAGAGAATACATATCTCGGTACCATCCTTCTTTGGTCTTAATTTAGATAACGGCTATTAACCGGTAATCTCTTTCGAGTACACTATAAAGGTAGTAATTATATATCTTTATCATTAGTTTCCACCAAACACTAACTCTCTATAAATAAAATATATATAATCTTGTCCTTCTCATTGCTTTCAAATATAAATATATTATATTCTTATTTTTTATCTTTGTCAATTACTTTTTATCTATTTTCCACTTCAGCCTGTAGTCTTCCGTGGTATGATGAAGCCTTAAGTCTTCATCATAAATATTTATTTATTAAATGTTTCATTTAGTATAGTAATATATTTACTTCTCATATCAGTAAGTATTGTATCAAGTATTTCAAAAGAAATATCTCTTTCACTCTTATTTGTAGTATCAAATAAATAAAAATTAATATTTTCTTTATTAGATAATTCTTTAATATTCATAAGTGAATCATTATATTCATTAATATTATCTTCATTTAGAAAAGTCCTTTTTTCTAGTGATGCATTAGCAGTATAATCTCTTCTTAAAGAAGTTAAACTATCAGTATATAAACCTATTATAATATCAATCTTATTTTTAATTATTGGAGTATATTCATCTATATAATTATCATATTCTTCCTTAGTCACTCCATTTTTATTATATAGTCTATCCATCCATATCATTCTATCAAAAAGAGATCTATCTATTAATATAATATCATTATTTTTATTAATCTCATTATCTAAATCTTCTAAAACATATTTAGGAATTTCAGTATTAATAATTTTTTTATATTCATCTTTTAATTTAGGATATATTTCTTTCTTATATCTCTTTGAAGTAGTAAATTCTTCTAATGTACTAGTAGTAAAACCACCCTTCTTAAAAAAGTCATATAAATTATTCATAAGAGTAGTTTTACCAGTTCTTGGTGTTCCAGTAAACTCTATTACATATGGTTTATTATTATCAAGTACACTAATCATTTTATATATTTCTTGTTTTTGATAATGTAATCTAATTAATTTATTATATTCTTCTTCTAGTCCTTTAAATATTTTTCTTTCAAGTTCATCATGCTTATTATCATCAAAAATATCATCAATAAGTAACTTTAATCTAACAAACATTGAAATGTTTTCATCTTCGTTATAAATTAAACTATTATATACTTCAGTATAATACCACTTTTGTTTATCAAAACCTCTTTTAAAGGCTGAAAAATCTTTTTTTCCTTTAATTTCAAATATTATTCGCATATCTTCTAAATTACTTATCTTATCTGCACATACTACAGCTTTATGTCTTAAATCTAAATATTTTACTTTATCTATAGTAATCGTCTTTCTCTCTTCCCAACTTAAACTTTTATCTTCTTCAGTTGCACCAAGTACTAATGATACAATATCATCATTAAATTCATTTAATAAATCTTCTTTAGTATATTTAGTATCCTCAATTACATCATGAAGATAAGCAGCCGCTACTACATTATCATCATATCCATATTCACTCAAAATATTAGCAACATTTATAGGATGAATAATCATAGGTTTCTCTTTATCTGATTTTCTTATTTGTCCTTTATGTGCCTTAATAGCAAATAATTTCGCTTTTTCTTTTATATTCATTTTATCACTCCTCAAAATTATTATAATAGTATTAAAGGAAATATATCGTCATTATTATATAAATATAGGAAATATTATGTATCTATTATATTTCTTTTATATTAAGTATCTTACTTAAAGTAAAATGTCTGATAGATCCTCTAAGTTTACAAAAAGCAAGAACATAAGTATTATCTTCAAATTCAAACATATTTATAGGGATAATTTCTCTTTTAACTATCTTACCTGATGTACCTAAATAATTTATTAATAAACTTTTCTTATCTTTAATACATTTATCAATAATATTAATTTTCTCATCATTTTTATTTACTGTTACATCAACATTTTTATATTCTGATAATATCTTATTAGTATTATAAATAGAATGTAATTTTTTATTTAACTTATTAAAATCACTAATTAATTTATTATCACTAATATTTTTTAATTTGTCTTCTGCTCTATCTAATACTTCCAAATCATATTTATTAAAATAATCTATATTCATAATATCATTTTTATTTATGTAATATCCACCACCTGGACCTTTAAAAGATTCTATAATATAACCAGCCATCTCTAATTGCTCTTTATAATACCTTACCATTCTCTCTGTTACTCCAAGTTCCATACTAAGTTCTTTAACAGAATATACTCTACCATTTGATAATAGCTTTATCATTAAAAATGCATTAGATATTTTACTCATACTTCACCTACTTTGTCTTAATCAAAAATATTATATCATAAATATTAAAAATAAGTACTATTATTTCAAGTACTTATTTATCTTATTCATTAAATCATCTTTATTTATAGGTTTTATAATATAATCACTAAAACCACTATCTTTATAAATATCATCATATATAATATTACTATTTTTAGTAAGAAGAATAACCTTAGTATCAAAACCTTTTATTTTATTAAGTTTATTCATAACACTAATACCATTCATATAAGGCATATCTTCATCTAGTAATATTAAATCATACTTATCACCTTTTCTAATTCTATCTAGGGCTTCTTTACCTAAATTAGAACTATCATATAGTATATTATGTTTATCTAATATCTTACTAATTAATTTAATACTAGAATTATTATCATCTATAATTAATATCTTTTTATTATTAACATAATTATCATAATTATCTTTATTATTAGTATATATCTTTTGATCTAATATAATAGTAACAATAGTTCCTTTATTATATTCACTACTTATAAGTAAATTACCACCCATTATATTAATAGTCTTTCTTGCTCCATATAAACTATTTTGATCTTTAGTATTTTTATTTAAACACTTATCTAAGTCCTCAGCTTTTATACCAATACCAGAATCTTCTATCTTTATAATTAATCTAACTATATCTTTTTTAAAGATAGCATTAACAGATAACTCTACATAGCCTTTATCAGTATATTTATAAGAATTACCTATAATAGTATTTAATACATTCTTTAAATTAATACTATCTCCATATAAAGTATTAGGTAGATTACTATCTATATTAAATCTAAAACTAATATCTTTATCTTCAAATAACTCTTTATTTTTACTTATTACTTCTTTAAGTAATAATTTAATATTATATTTATTTTTAACAGTCTTAACATTAATATCATCAATTACATCAATATTATATATATTATTAGCCATACTATATAACTTGTTATTAGAAGATATTATCTCTCTAGCAAAGAATCTATTTTCTTCTAGATTATTACTATTTAGTATTACTTCAGAAGATTTATTAATATCACTAGCAATACTCTTAACCTCATTCATCATATTATATATAAGCATACTTTTATCTTCATTAGCAGCATCCGCTATTTTCTTAGATGTATGTATTTCTTCTAGTAATTTCTTATCTGGATTCTCTATTGTAAAATACATAATTACTGTAATAAAAGCCTCCATCGAAGTAAATGCAAGAATTTCAGGATGAAGTTTTTGAACTATTCCGACTAGAACACCTATTACCATATATACATATATAGGTAAATATTTTTTACTTTTAACATTTTTAAAATTTCTAATTAAGCAAGTAAACATAAGTATAATATACAATGTACTACTAATAAAAACAATGTTGACACTAGGCCCATAAGAATACATAACATATCCTAAATCATTTATGTTAAACTGAACTGGTAAAACAAAGATTAAAAACATTGTTATTACATCTATTACAATATGAAAAATGGAAACTTTTTTTAGATATGACTTTAATTCATTCTTTTCTTTCTTTGAAGAAATTAAAAATACATAAACACTAAATACAGAACACCAAATAGTTAATTCAACTAGAAAAAGTTTATTTAATATCGTATAAAATACTAAATAATCTTTAGCATATCCAGCAAATATTGTACAAAACAATTCCAAAATTATACCAATAAAATTAATAATAATAAGTTTTGAATACACTTTATTCTCAAGCGTTTTAATTTTATCTTTTGAAAAATATGCAATCATCAATAATACACTATAAAATAAACTTATTATCGTTAAAAATATTGTAGTATTTATTTTCATTTTAAACACCTCTTTATTCTATAAAAATTATACCATAATTCAAAATTAAAAGAAAGCCTTATTTAGTGCTTTCCTCTAACTTTTTTATTCTCATTTTTTCTACTTTTTTATAATCTACTTTACCAACAGATGTAAGTGGTAAATCTTCTTCAAAAATAAAATCTTCTGGTTGTGAATATTCAGGAAGTTTATCTTGACATAGTTTTATCAATTCTTCTTTTAATTTTTTGAGTTGACTTACACTATCCTTTTTTATAACAATATGTGCCTCCGGAGAAAAACCATATGTCTGATCAGGAATAGAAATAACACAGCAGTTTTCAACTTTAGGATGACTTACAATAATTCCTTCAATATATGATGGATACAATTTAAAGCCTCCATGAGTAAACATTCTTTTATATCTTCCTTTAAAAAATAGAAAACCCTCTTCATCAATTATACCTACATCTTCTGAATGAATCCATCTTTTACCATCACTATGTATTTTTATAACTTTGCTTTCCTCTTCTTCATTATCTAAATAACCAAGCATTTCAGTTGGACCAGTTATACATATTTCTCCTTCTTCACCATATTTTAATTCTTTATCAGTACCTCTTTCAAATATACCATAAGTATTAAGTGGAAGTGGAATACCTAAACTAGTAAATTTATTAACATTACCCATACAAGTTACCGAAGTACCAGATAACTCTGTCATGCCAAATCCCTTATCTATACTACCACTAGAATTATGATTCTTTAAAAAGTCTTTAACTTCTTGTTCTTGTGTTCTTGTAAAAGATTCTCCACCTACTCCAATATGTTTAATACATTTCCAATTCATAGAATTTGCTTTTTCATCTTCAATAAAATGTTCAACATAAGTTGGAACAGTAGCAGTATGATTAGGTTTATACTTAATCATAAACTCTGTAAACTCTTTAGGAGATAATATAGGAGCAATAATATTAGTCATACCTAAACACATAGGCATATGGATAGTAACAACAATACCATATGCTACAAATGGAACTATACCATTTAAGAAAGTATCACCTTTATTATAATTAGCATTAAGTGATTTATATTGAATAGCCATAGCATTAAAGTTTTCATTAGTTAGTTTAACTGTCTTAGGTACACCAGTAGTACCACCAGTATGAACTAAAGCCGCTACCATATTCTTCTTATATCTAGGGTATCTAGGATAACGATATTTATGAACACTCATTAAATCATTCCATGTCATATATTTGTTTTTCTTCTTTATTTCATCTATCTTACTATATAAAGTACTATCTTCTTTTCTAGATTTCTTCTCTGCTAATACATTAAATGGAAATAATACTGAATTATATGGACTTAATGTAATAACATTTTCTACTATATTATCAATATCTTCATCTTCCATACATTTATCAAACTCAGGTAAAAAATTATCCATAACTACTACTTCACTAGATTTTACTTCCATAAGATATTTTTTTATTTGTTTATAATCACTTCTTACATCAATTAAATTAATAACTGCTCCTAGCTTATTTAATGCATAAAATAATACTTCTAATTCAGGATTAGCAACAGACATAACTGTTACTACTTCTCCTTCAGTAACACCAAGATTATATAGTCTTCTAGAGGTCTCATCTATCATATCTATATAATTTTTATAACTAATCTTTTTACCATAATACATAATAGCCTTAGTACTTAAATTATCTTTATTTTGACTTACCATATATTGATAAGCAGTTAATTCAGGTATACTAGCAGTAATAGCTTCTTTACTATAATATTTCTGCCAAGGTTTATCAATTGAAGCATACCCAGTAATCTTCTTATCTTTATCTAATACATAATTATCATTCATTTCACTATAAATATCAATATTCTTTATAGTCATATATCTCATCCCCTCAAATAAATTACTTATATAATACTCTATTTTTATTAATTAGTCAAATATTTAAAAAAGAATTATCATTACACTAATAATTCTTTATCTATTATTTATCTTCATCTAATACCTTTTCTAAGAATATTTTATCATTAAAAGCACCACGTTTAGTACTCTTTTCATCAGCAGTCTTAATAACATCTCCTAGTTCTTTACCCTCTAACTTTGCTAAATATTTAATTACTTCTATCATATCTGCTAATTCTTCTACTCTGTCTTCTCCACTTGCTTCAAGTACTTCATTATATTCTTCATATAATTTCTTCTCTAACTCTTTTTTATATTCCTCTTCATTTAATATTCTAGTAATAGGAGTTGCTCCATTCCCTTTAATTATACTTGGAATATTATCTCTTACTAATTTATTGTATATTCTTTCCATTTTATTTCCTCCTCTTAAATTAATTATTATTAAAAATAGAATATATAAGTAAATCATTCATTTTACCAGTTAATTTATTTTTATATCTATCTTTTAAAGTAGCCTCTAATTTCATACCACATTTTTCTGCTACTTTAATACTACCAATATTATTACTTGGTATAACAGCCTCAATTATATTATAATTACATTCATTAAATAGATAATCAATTATTGCTTTTACTGCTTCTGTAGTATAACCTTTATTCCAATACTTAGAAGATATACTATAACCTATTTCTAAAGTATTATATTTATATGAAGTATTTGCACTAATAACACCAATTACTTCTTTAGTATCTTTTACTTCTATACACCACGCAAATCCATTTTCTTCATATTTCTTTAACCAATAACTAATTACCTTTTTAGTAGTCTCTTCAGTATCATGACATTTAAAAGTTAAGTATTCGTTTGTTTTAATATCACTAGCCCAATTAATAAATAAATCATGAGCATCATTCATAGTTACTTTTCTTAAGACTAATCTATCTGTTACAATTAATTTAGTACCACTCATTTTACCTCACCATCCTATTCAAAATTAAATAATATCATTTAAATTATAATACTTGCCCATCCTTTCTGAACTAGTAAGAAATCCTTACTAGTTGTTTTTTAAAAGCATTTTCTAAAATATTAGCAGTTGTATTGCTACTTATTTCTGTTATTTTTTCCTTATTTCATCAATTAATCTAATAACTTCATCATAACTTTCATCTAGTAATTCTAATCTATATGATCTAATACCAAGATTTTTATAATAATTAATATTATCAATATAATTAATCTTTTTATAATGCATAATATGTGTTAAACAATTGTTATGAAATACTCTATATCTATTCTTATTAATATCTTCTAGATAATATATATCTTCTTTTTTACAAGGACATATTTTTAATTCTTTAATAGGACATGACTTAGTAATCATATTTTCTATAGTACCATATATTATTAATTCTACTTTATCTAATATATAATCATCTAAATAATTATAATTAACTTCAGGAGATAAAGTAACTCTCTTAACACTATTATCTAGTAAAAACTTAATACTATAGTTATTAACTACATTTAAATAATAATCACTAATAAGATTACTATTTCTATATTTATAGATAGCTCCTATCTCAGTAGCAAGTATATTTTTACTATCATAATTATAATTATTATTAACTCTCTCTAATCTCAAATATATTTTATCATTATCTTTATATATATCATATAATTCACTATCAACATATATTCTATCTATATTCATATCTATACCTGCTTGTACTTGTTCTTTATTTCTAGCAAGTATTGATATTTCAGTATTATAATCATCTTCCTTTTTATAATCTAATGAATATTTATTAATAATAATATCTCTTTTAATATTACTTCTAGTAGTAATTAATTTATCACATAATAATCTTCTTATATTATTAATATCTTTCATATTAACAAAGATATCTCTATCTATATCAATATTTATATTATTACATACAAAAGGAGTATTACCAAGTTTAGTTATTTTTTCTTTAATCTCTTCATTAGTTGTTCCCCTCTTAGTAGGAGGTTCTATCTTTATTTTATCACTAACTATATTATTCATATTATTAGTAAATGTAATATCTAAAAAATCATCTATTAATTTAATATCTATATTTATAAGTATCTTTTTAATACTACTAGTAATTATCTCTTTATCTAAATAATTACTTGAAGTCTTAATTAAAATATCTTTATCTTTTAGATTAATCTTATTATCTAAATAAATAATATCTCCAACATTACCTTTATTAATAAGTAATCCTTTTTCATTATAAATAAAGTTAGCTATCATACCTTTATTACTATTCTTAAATCTAATACCATCTTCTTGATATAATTCTTTATCTAATTTAATTTTAATTTTCTTTTTATTAACATCTATTACTTTACCAATATCTAATCCTCTATGATTAGAAGATTCTATATTCATAACTTTATCTTTAAATAAATAACCATTAGTAAATTCTCTATTATATAATATCTTTAAATTATCTTCTTCTTTACTAGATATTTTATTACTATAATTATCTATTAATTTTCTATATATTCTAGTTACATATCCAACATAACTAGGAGATTTCATTCTACCTTCTATTTTAAAACTTACAATATCACTATCTAATAGTTTATTAAAATTATTTATAGTATTAAGTTCTTTAGTACTAAGTAAATATTTACTTTCATTGTTTACATATTCACCATTTTTTATTAACTTAAAAGGAAGTCTACATACTTGTGTACATTCTCCTCTATTACCACTCCTACCACCATTCATAAAACTAAATAGACAACATCCAGAGTAGCAATTACATAAAGCTCCATGTATAAATACTTCTTTTTCTATATCTACATCTATATTTTCTATTTCTTCAAGGGTCATTTCTCTATCTAGTACTATTCTAGTTACTCCTAGTTCTTTTAATAACTTTATACCTTCATTGTTATGATTATGACACTGAGTAGAAGCATGTACTTCTATATTAGGAAATACTTTTCTAACTAATGATATCATACCTATATCTTGCATAATAAGAGCATCTACTCCTATTTTATATAAATATTCTATATATTTAATTAATTCATCTACTTCATTATTATAAATAATAGTATTTACTGTTATATATATTTTTACTCCATATAGGTGGGCATAATTAACTGCTTCTTTTAGTTCTTCATTACTAAAATTACCAGCATAGGCCCTAGCTCCAAATGTTTTACCACCTAGATAGACTGCATCTGCTCCATTATTTACTGCTGCTTTTAGGCATTCCATATTACCTGCTGGACTTAATAATTCTTTCATACTTCACTTCCTTTGGTAGTTATAGTATATCATAATTTTGGGTAATTTAAAAGATACATTGCCTGACAAACAATGTATCTCCAAGTTTGATGAATAACTACTCTAAATTAAATGTCAGTTAATCCTAAAATAGTCTCTTATCTAATGAGTTTCTTCTCTCATACATATATGTACATCTAATAGCAAGATAAGAATTAAAGCCTCTACCTTAATACCCATATTTTAAACATAATCATTTCCAAATAATTTTTTACTCGGGTAAATATTATCAAACATACTTCGTTTAGATATATTTACTAATGTTTATTTTTCTATTAGACAATTAAATTGTACAATATATTTTTTTATTTGTCAAGTACTTTATTTGACATTTTTGAGCATTTTTGATTTTTTAAAATCTTCTTTGTTATTGCCAAATGAAGTTAACGGTTACTTTTTTAGATCTATTACCAGCGGCATCGATAGCTACTATTTCTTTTTTTCTTGCTGGTGAGTAATAATTTGGGCAATTTTGGCCAATATCACATAAATGAGTATATTTTGAATTACTACTACTATATTCTGTTATTTCATATTTGCTAACGCCACTTACTCCTGATGCCACTCCATTGCCACTTTTATCGTTTGAATAAAATACAAATCTAATTTGACTATAACTGTTTTTGTTTGTTTGATTGATTGTTACTGTACACTCCTGTTCTTCTTCTGATGTTGGTGGTAATGTTGAAGAACAATTTTCAATAATATTTTCAGTCTCTACATTTGTTTCTCCTGTAAAATTGAAGACTTGAGGAGTATACGGAGATACATTATCAAAGTGTGTTTCACACCATTTTATTGTTTCGCCATATCCTAATGCGTCTATGTATTCATCATAAGCTCTAACATCTATCAAATTAGTTACAGCATCAGTAATAGTTATTGTGTTTTTTGTTGTTGTAAATTCATTTGGTTCTTTATTAAAGTCTTTATTGTATTTAATAGCTGTAAAATCATTACCTTTATCTGTTACTTTTACCGTTACTCTTCCATATGTGTTTCGCCATATATTATCATTTATACACTCTATTATTGGATCAGTTGATTCCCATTGTGCATACAATGTTGTATCTTTAGTTATATTTATTATATCTCCAGCTTTATAGATAGTAGCATCTTTAAGTAGAATCCCGTATGATATTTCACTCCATCCTTTAAAGAAAAATCCTCTTCTGGTTGGAACTGTTGAACTTACTTTTATCGTTTGACATCCTTTGGTTGTCTGATTACTAGGCATGTTTTTTGCTAGTATTTTGAAATCATTTGAATCATATTCTAGCTTGTAATTGGCTGTTTGCCATTTGGCATATAATGTTATATCTTTATTTGCCTTATATATACCTTTGGATTTGTATGTTGTTCCTGTACCATCTTTTTTCGTATTCCATCCTAAAAATTGGGAACAATCTTTTTTAGGAATAGTTTCTGATAATTCTATATCAGTACCATAATATTTTGTTTGTGCTGCTGGTGCTTCAGTTCCGCCATTGGCATCATAACTAATAGTATAAGTATTCTTATTCCATACAGCATATAAATCAATACTAGGTGCATATTTGTCAATCCATGTATCATTGACTCCACTTAAAACATTGTAATCTTTAGTAGTAGCAGTTTTGCTTCTTGCCCAACCAGCCATAGTATGACCAGTATTTGTCCATCCTTTATCGCTAAATGCCTGGCCACTTACTCCATAAGTAAATGTTTGAGTGGCAGTTGTACTATCAGAAGTGCTTGCATTTCGATAGAATATTACTTTAATTGTTTTAGCTTTAACTATTGGATAATATGTTCCATTAACATTATTTTTATTAGTATTAGCATTCCAGCTACTAGTAGTAGCATTAGCGTTAGTATTCCAACCTACTACATTATAACCTAATT
>OLQV01000089.1_pt1 | contig 94543 bp, 110 predicted proteins | sample 1672371 | NCBI WGS metagenome assembly OLQV01 (sample SAMEA3136676, study PRJEB25190) | human gut metagenome
CCGGGGACGGACAAACCTACTCCGTCTCGCCCGGTCGAGCGCCGCGGGCCAGGGCGTCCTGGTACTCCTTGACGGCCTTGATCCTCTGCATCGGCTTCAGTCGCTCGAACATGGTGTTACCGTGCAGGTGATCGATCTCATGCTGCAGGCACACGCAGAACAGATCGCCCGTGGCCTCATAGCGAATAAGGTTGGCATCCAAGTCATACGCCTCGACGACGACATGGTCGGGACGCTCAATCTCGCAGCTAATGCCAGGGATGGAAAGGCAGCCCTCGCTAAAGGGCACCAGATGGTCGCTCTGCTCAACAATAACGGGATTGATGAGCACGTACGGGTCGTAGTCGTTCTTGTCGCTGTAGTCGCAGTCGATGGTGACGAGCTGAATAAGCTCGCCGATCTGCGGAGCAGCCAGGCCGCAGCCACCGTTCTCGAACATTATCTTCTTCATCTTCTCGGCAAGCGCCTCGATCGCCGGGGTAATCTCCTCGATGACGACGCACTCCTGGCGCAGACGAGGGTCGGGCGACAGAACGATTCCGTTGGCTTCCATGGCCATCCTTTCGGGTTGTTACATCAAATCATAGGCGTCGACGTCAACGCTCACGCTCACGCCGCGCAAAGAGCCCACCTCTTTGAGGCAGGCGTCGATATCATCAGAGACATGGTACCCCACGGGCGACTTCACAAGCAGATGGAAGCGGTAACGGTCCTTGGCTCTCTCGATTACACACGAAGCTGGGCCCAGCACCTGCGGCACCGCGCTGCCCGCCCGCAAAAAGTCGGGCGCGGCGGCATGCCAACGGCGCTTAAGAAGCTTTGCAATGCGCCCGATGTAGTCCTGCGCGTCGTCTCGGTTCGCCGACCACACCAAAATGTTGACCAGGCGAACAAACGGCGGGTACAGCGCGTCGCGGCGCTGATCCAGGTCGTAGTCGGTAAAGATCGAACGGTCGTGCTCAGCGACGGCGCGAATTACCGGGTCATCGGGCAGGTAGGTCTGGATGATCACCTCGCCGGGACGATCGCCGCGACCGGCACGGCCCGCCACCTGTTCCAGCAGGTCGTAGGCGCGCTCCCCTGCGCGGAAGTCCGGCAGCTTGAGGGCGAAGTCGGCATTGACCACGCCCACGAGCGTGACCTCGGGAAAGTCGAGACCCTTTGCGATCATTTGGGTGCCCAGCAAAACGGCGCAATCGGCCGCATCGAATTGCTCGAGCAGCTTTTTGTGCGCATCCTTGCCGCGCGTGGAATCGGCATCCATGCGAATAATGGCGACATCCTCAGGAAGCATCTGGTGCAGCGCGTCCTCGATCTGTTGAGTGCCCAGACCCATTTTTGCCAGGTAGCGACTGCCACATTTGGGGCAACGGCTCGTGGGCGCGGGATACGGCTGCACGCGCCAAGACGAACCGCAGGTGTGGCACTGCAGCGTGTGTGTGCGCTCGTGATACGTAAGCGCGGTGGAGCAGTGGTTGCAGGTGGGCACGCAGCCGCATTCGCGGCACATCAGAAACGGCGCAAAGCCACGGCGGTTATGCAGCAGCACGGCCTTCTCGCGGCGCTCGACCACGCGCTCCAGGCCCTCCATCAGCGGTTTTGAGAACATGGAACGACTGCCGTGCGAGAACTCACGGCGCAGGTCGGCAATGCGGACAGTCGGCAGCACGGCGTGTCTTGGGCGCTCGGGCATCTCGACGCGCGTCCAGGTGGCACCGTTATACGTGCCACGGCGGCAGCGGTCGAGGGCCTCGGCAGAAGGCGTGGCAGAGCCCAACACAAGCGGGCAGCGATAGCGCCGCGCCATCTCGGCCGCCACCTCGCGCGCGTGGTAGCGCGGACTGGAGCCCTGCTTGTAGCTGGTCTCGTGTTCCTCGTCGATGATGATGAGGCCCAAGTCGCTGAGTGGGCAAAAGAGCGCCGAGCGGGCACCCACGACCACACGTGCGGCACCGCTGGCGACCATATCCCACTGGTCCAGACGCTCACCAGCAGAAAGACGCGAATGGAACACAGCGACCGTCTCGCCAAAGCGCGAGCGGAAGCGGCCGACGGTCTGGGCCGTCAGCGAGATCTCGGGCACCAGCACGCAGGCCGAACGGCCGGCCGCCAGCACGCGCTCAATCGCCGAAAGGTAAACCTCGGTTTTGCCGGAGCCGGTGACGCCGTCGACAAGGACCACGTCTCCGTGGGCGTCAAGACGGGCGCGCTCAATCTGCGCGAGCGCCTGCTGCTGGCCGTTGGTAAGTGCGACCGGCGCCTTGCCGCTTGCCGAGGACAGCGTGGTCTGCTCGCTGCATCCACGCCACGCACGTCGCTCCTCCACCACCACGACGCCGCGTTTTTCGAGCGCCTTGATGGTCGCCGACATACTGTTATAAAGCAGGTTGAGGTCGCGCGTCGTGACCGGCCCGCACTGGAGCGCCTCGATGAGCTGACGCTGGCGAACTGCGGTCTTGGGCGGCGTATAGTCGAAGCCCTCGGGCGTAAGCATGACCCAGCGGTTTTGGATGGGTTTAACGGCGGGGCGCTCAACGGTCCGCACGCCATCATCGCCCTTGACCACGCGCGGGCTTCCACCCGGGGGCAAGAACAGGCGCAGGCACTCGGAAAGGGTTGCGACATATTCGCGGCTCATCCAACGCGCGATGCGGGCGGCCTCGGCACTAAAGAGCGGTTTGCTGAGAATCGCCTCGACGGGCTTGATGCGCGCAGGATCGAAGGCGTTGTTGCCTTGCAGGTCGCCCAGCTCGGGCGCGATGTCGACGATGTAGCCCGCGGCCGCACGGTTGCCAAAATGAACTAGGACGGTGGAGCCGATCTGGGCCTCGCTGGCGAGGGGTTGCGGGATGCCGTAAGCAAACGGCTCGGACAGTGCACGCGTCGGGATGTCGAGGATTACGCTCGCATAGGCGGCGACGGGTTCGGGTGCGGGCTCGGGCTGCGCCGGGGCGGCGGCAGGAGCCGCGGACTTCGGAGCTTCCTCCGGTTCCGGTGAACCAAACAGCGACAGTTGCTCGGCCATAGTCCCAGCACCTCCTAACCCATACGTCTACAGAAACAAGAGCCCCGCTCTGAGTGAACGGGGCTCGGATACATACGTTTGCGCAGCGATTACAGCGCCATCGTGCGGGCGCGGTCAATGCGCGCCAGGCAGTCGTCACGACCGACGAGCGCCATGGTCTCGCCCAGCGGAGGGCTCACCATGTTGCCGCAGACGGCGACGCGCACGGCCTGGAACACCACGCGCTTCTTGAGGTCCATCTGCTCGGGGAGCGGCTCAAGCGCGGCATCGATGTTGGCGGCCGTCCACTCGGTAACACCCTCAAGCGCGGCTTTGGCGGCATCCAGAATGGCACCCATGCCCTCCTTGGCCAGGCCCTTGTTGACGGACTTCTCGTCATACTCGAGCGTCTCGGCCGTAGCGAAGATGGGAGCGGCGACGGTCACGGCGTCGGCCGGCATCTTGGTGCGCGGCTTGACAATGGCGGCAAGCGCGTCGATCCAATCCTCGCCGTACTCGACATTACCCTCGATGAGACCCGCCTCGTGCAGCTCTGGGACCATGATCTCGTCGGCAAACTGAGCATCGGACATGCCATTGATGTACTCGGCGTTGACCCAGTCGAGCTTCTTGGGGTCGAAGGTCGCCGGGTTCTTGGAGATGCGGTCGAGTGAGAACTTACTGGCCAGGATATCGCGCGGGATAATCGTGGTCTCGCCATCGAGCGACCAGCCGAGCAGCGCCAGGTAGTTGACGAAGGCGTCGGACAGGTAGCCGGCGTCGCGGTACTCCTCCACCGAGGTGGCGCCGTGGCGCTTGGAGAGCTTCTTGCCGTCGGCACCCAGGATCATGGAGATGTGGGCGAACGTGGGCACGGGAGCGCCGAGGGCCTCGTAGACCATGACCTGGCGCGGGGTGTTGGACAGGTGGTCGTCGCCGCGGATGACGTGGGTGATCTTCATCATGGCGTCGTCCACGACGGTCGCGAAGTTGTACGTGGGCGTGCCATCGGAGCGGAAGATAACAAAGTCGTCGAGCTCCTTGGCGTCGAAGGTCACCTCGCCGTGGACGGCGTCGTGGATGACGACGTCGCCGCGGTCCTCGGGCACCTTGATGCGCAGGACGTAGGACTCGCCGGCCTCGATGCGACGGCGGGCCTCCTCGGGATCAAGATCGCGGCAACGGCGCTGATAGCCCTGGAAGGGGTCCTTGCGCTCCTGCGCGGCCTTGCGGTCGGCGTCGAGCTGCTCCTTGGTGCAGAAGCAGGGATAGGCCTTGCCCTCGTCCCATAGCTTCTGGGCGGCCTGCTTGTACAGGTCCAGGCGCTCGGTCTGGGCGTAGGGGCCAAAATCGCCGCCCACCTCGGGACCCTCGTCCCAGTCCAGGCCCAGCCAACGCATGGCGCGCAGGATGATCTGCGTGTTTTCGTCGGTGGAGCGGGTGGGATCGGTGTCGTCGATGCGCAGGATGAACGTGCCGCCGTTTGCGCGGGCGAAAGCCCAGTTATAGATAGCGGTGCGGGCGCCGCCGATGTGCAGCTTGCCCGTCGGTGAGGGTGCAAAGCGGACGCGAACGTCTGATGCCATGGAAATCTCCTCGATTGCAGGATGGATGTCTAACCGCACCAGTATAAAACATCAAAGCAACCTCCGCACAAAGGGCACCGACCTACTCATTGGGGACAGACTTAAATGACCAGTCGTTGGAGACGTTCTTAGTTTAAGGCTGCTCATTTAATGTCTGTCCCCAATGAGTAGGTGCGGAAAGGGTGTGAATGTTTGATTTACGCGCTATGATGTGCCTCTGCATAGAGAGCCTGGCGGAATGGTAACGGTCGCCGGGACACGTTTTTGAAAGGACAATCATGTCAGAAGAACTTCGTTCCATCCCACCCCAACACGGGTCCTTCGTATTTACGTCGGAGTCGGTGACCGAAGGTCATCCCGATAAGATCGCTGACCAGATCAGCGACGCCGTCCTCGACGCAATCCTCGCCAAAGAAATAGAGCTCCAGGAGCAGGGTTACATCGCCCCCAACGGCGTGCCTGCCAACGTGGAGAACGTCCGCTGCGCCTGCGAGACCCTCGTGACCACCGGCACCGTCATCGTCGCCGGCGAGATTCGCACCCAGGCCTACGTCGACGTGCAGGAAATCGCTCGCGGCGTTATCCGCCGCATTGGCTACAACCGTGCCAAGTTCGGTTTTGACTGCGATACCTGCGGCGTTATGAGCCTCATCCACGAGCAGTCGCCCGATATCGCCCAGGGCGTCGACGAGTCCTTCGAGACCCAGACCGGCGCTACCACCGACCCGATCGACCTGATCGGTGCCGGCGACCAGGGCATGATGTTCGGTTATGCCTCCAACGAGACCAAAACCCTCATGCCCATGCCGCACTACCTGGCGAGTCGCCTGGCCGAGCGCCTGGCTGCCGTGCGTCACGACGGCACCCTCGCCTATCTGCGTCCCGACGGCAAAACCCAGGTCACCGTGCGCTACGAAGACGGCAAGCCCGTCGAGGTCACGACCATCGTCATCTCCACACAGCACGCTGCCGAGATCGAGGACATGGGCAAGATCAAGGCCGACCTCATCGAGCACGTCATCACCCCGGTCATGGCCGCTGAGAACATGCCATGGGACAACGCGGACATCTACGTGAACCCCACCGGTCGCTTTGTCGTGGGCGGTCCCATGGGCGACACGGGCCTCACCGGCCGCAAGATCATCGTCGACACCTACGGCGGCTACGGCCGTCACGGCGGCGGTGCCTTTAGCGGAAAGGACTGCACCAAGGTCGACCGCTCCGCCGCGTATGCCGCGCGCTGGGTCGCCAAGAACGTGGTCGCCGCCGGTCTGGCCGACCGCTGCGAAGTCGAGCTTGCCTACGCCATCGGCGTTTCCAAGCCCCTTTCAATCATGGTCGACACCTTCGGAACCGCCAAGGTTGCCGAGGACAAGATCGTCGAGGCCGTAGAGAAGACCTTCGACCTGCGCCCGGGCGCAATCATCCGCGACCTAGACCTGCGTCGCCCCATCTACGAAAAGACGGCAGCCTACGGTCACTTTGGCCGCGAAGACCCCGACTTCACCTGGGAGAAGACCGACCGAGTCGAAGAACTCAAAGCAGCCTGCGGCCTGTAATTAAGAACCGCCAAGGTTTCAACGACATAAGCGCTTTAGAAAGAAGTACCGCCCCCAACCGGTACTTCTTTTTATTTAAACGGTTGTGAAGATGCTTCGATATGAGCCCACGCTGCGTCACCAGCTAATGAATTTTGCAGCACACGCGCCTCTACCATGTATCCTTAGTTCCGAGGGCTTTGGTATTTGGTCGGTCGCGAGTTCCGCACGAGCCGGAGGCCACTTAATGTGGCCTCCGTGCGAGCAGGACTGCCCGAGCAGGCGACCAAATACCAAAGCCCTCGGAACGACGGGACAAAGAAGGAGCACCCATGGCAGGCAAGCCGCAAACACTAGCTACGACCTCGGCATTCGAGATCTTAGGCCCCGTCATGGTCGGCCCCAGCTCATCGCACACCGCCGGCGCTCTGCGCTGCGCCCAAGTTGCCGCCAGCCTGCTGGAAGGCCGCATCACCAAAGTCACCTTTGGCCTGTGGAACTCCTTCGCCCACACCTACCGCGGCCACGGCACCGACCGCGCGCTCGTCGCGGGCATCCTGGGCCTCGACACCGATGACGAGAACATCAAGCAGGCCTTCGACCTCGCGCGCGAGCAGGGCCTCGAATATCACTTTGGCATCAAAGGCGACGACGCCTCCATCCACCCCAACACCGTCGACATCGAAATGGTCGACGACACAGGCGCCACGGCACAGGTTCGCGGCGAGAGCCTGGGCGGTGGCAAGATGCGCATCAGCCGCATTAACGGCGTCGGCGTCGACATCTCGGGTATGTATTCCACGCTCTTCGTGGCGCACAAGGACGTTCCCGGCGTGCTCGCCGCGCTCACGAACCTGCTCGCCTACGCCCACGTGAACATCGCCTTCTGCCGCACCTACCGCACCGAAGTGGGCGGCCAGGCCTACTCCGTCTTTGAGACCGACGGCGCGCCCGACGACACCGTCGTCCCCATGCTGCGCAAGCTCGACAATGTCGATTACGCAACGTTTATCGAGCTCCCCGGTTCTGCCTCGTCGCTCTCCCCCGGCGTCTCGGCCAAGGAAATCTTCGACGACGGCGAGCAGCTGCTCGATGCGTGCGAGGAACTGGGGCTCAGCATCGGCGCCGTCATGGCCGTTCGCGAGGCGCGTCTGACCGGCGAGGCCCACGCCGTCGCTGCCATGCGCCGCGTGCTCGACGTCATGCGCGAGGAGACCACGGCCCCCATCGCCAATCCGCAACGCTCGCTCGGCGGGCTTATCGGCGGCGAGGCCAAGCTCGTCGAAGCAACCCGCTGCAACGATTTGAGTGCAAGCCTGATGGGCGCCGTCCAGACCGACGCCGTTGCCCGCGCTATGGCCGTGCTCGAGCGCTCCGCTACCATGGGCGTGATTGTCGCCGCCCCCACGGCAGGATCCGCGGGTGTTGTGCCCGGCTGCGTGCTGGCGCTTGCCGATCGCCTGCAGCTCGACGACGAGCAAGTCATGGACGCGCTCTACTGCGCAGCCGCCATCGGCCTCAACCTCACCACGAGCGCCTGCGTCGCCGGCGCCGAGGGCGGCTGTCAAGCCGAGGTGGGAAGCGCCGCCGCCATGGCAGCCGCCGCGCTGGTGCAGATACTCGGCGGCACGCCCGAGCAGGCGCTCGACGCCAGTTCCATCGCGCTGAGTAACCTGCTGGGCCTCGTCTGTGACCCCGTCGGTGGCCTCGTGGAAGTGCCCTGCCAAAACCGCAACGCCATCGGCGTGGCAGCGGCCTTTAGCTCGGCACAACTCGCCCTCGCAGGCATTAAGAGCTTGGTGCCGTTTGACCAGATGGCACATGTCATGCTCTCGGTGGGCCACGCGTTGCCGGCCACGCTGCGCGAGACGGCAAAGGGCGGCATCGCGCAGGCTCCGGCCGCACTTTCGGCCTGTGCAAAATGCGGTGTGTGCGGATAGCGGCAAAGAACGACTCAAAGGTGGGACAAATGTCCCACCTCTTTTGAATGCCACCGTTTCCGTACCACAAACAGCAGGGCAATCGCTATAATGCAAGCCCAGTAAAAACACGATGAACCGCAAGGCGAAAATCGAAGGATATGCATACGATGTCGCAAAACGATCGAACTCAACTGATTCCCGATCCGCAGCAGCCGAGCAGGCACACCGGCGGCGTTCAGTCGCCGCGTCCTATCGCGCCGAGCCACGGTCAGCAGCGTAGTGCGGCAAACGCTTCCCAACGCCCGAACCAACAGCAACAGCAGCGTCAACAACGTCAGCAGCGCCAGGCAAACGGCAATGCGCCCAAGCAGCCCCCCACGCACGCTCGGGGCGATCGTGGCCCCGCGCGCAAACCCGCCGAGAACAAAAAGTCGGGCAAAAAGACGACGTTATTTGTCGTCCTGGGCCTAATCGTCATTGTCTATATAGTAGGCGTCGTAGCGTTTTCGCAGGTAGCCTACCCCAACACCACCATCGCCGGCGTCGACGTCTCGTTCTCCAACGCTTCGTCTGCCGCCACCAAGGTCAATTCGGCATGGAAGCACTATAAGCTCGCCGTGACAGGCGATGACTTTAGCTGGACCTATAAGCCCGAGTCCGATGAGCCCATCGTCGACGGCGAAGCTGCCGCAAAAGAAATCATCAGCCACAACGAAGCCTTTATATGGCCGGTCCGTCTTGTGGAATCCTTAAGCGGCAAGACCAAAACAACCGCTACCTCCAACGAAGTCGATCTTGATCAAGACGTCGACCTGTCCATGCTCTCTGACACCTTTGACCAAAAGCAGTTTGAAAAGGATCTGGGCGCCGCCATCGACGAGTTTAACGAGGGCCGTTCGGGCACGTTCGAGGCCAATAGCTCCTATGACGAGCAGGCCGGCAAGTTTACCGTCGAGAAGGCGCGCTCCAACGAAAAGCTCAACCGCGAGCATGTCATTAAGTACGCCGAGCTCGAGCTTGCCTCGCTGACCGAGACCGTAGATCTTTCCAAGCTCGGCAACGATGCCTATGAGCCGCTTAATGGAACGCTGACCGATGATCAGATTCAGGCCGCATGCGATGCCGCCAACAACTTCCTGGGCGTCAACGTGACCCTCAAGCTCAACGGCGAGGATGCCGGCAAGGTTGATGGCAGCTCCGTGTTGCAGTGGATCAGCTTTGCCGATCCGGCCAACCCCACGCTCGATACGTCGCAGATCAGCAGCTGGGCAGCCGAACTCGCCAACGGCTTTAATACCGTGGGCTCCACTCGTTGGTGGACGCGCGCCGATGGCAAGCAGTGCGCCGTCGAAGGCGGCGACTTTGGTTGGTCCATCGACAGCAGCTCGCTCGCCAAGCAGGTCGAGGACGCCATTAACAACAAGCAGACCGGCGAGATCGAGATCAAGTACTCCCAGAAGGCCGACACCTTTACCGCAAAGGGAGAGCCCGACTGGAAGGCGTATATCGACGTCGACCTGTCCGAGCAGCACGCGCGCTACTATGACGAGAGCGGCAATATCGTGTGGGAGGCCAACTTTATTTCCGGCAAACCGGGCGAAGACGCCACCCCCGAGGGTGTGTGGCAAATCAACAGCAACGACGGCGGCAGCACCCTGATCGGAGCCAAGGACCCCGAGACCGGTAAACCCAAATATGAGAGCCCGGTGAGCTACTGGATGCCGTTTGAGGGCAACATGATCGGCTTCCACGACGCCACCTGGCAAAACGACAAGAGCTTCGATAACGCCGAGTCGTACAAGTGGTGCGGCAGCCACGGTTGCATCAACCTGCGCCTGGCCGACGCCAAGGCACTGCACGATTGCATCAAAGTCGGCCTGTGCGTGGTTGTCCACTCGTAGGAAAACCCGCCTTCACACAACGGGAAACTGACGCTCCAATCTAACAGTTCCGAAAGAATCCGCCATATGCGCCCGCCTCACGCGACGGGCGCATATACTTATTGAGGAACTTTCTATAAAGGAGACGCCATGTCGAATGTCCCCACCATCAGCTCGGGACCAAATGATACCGAGCGAGCGCCCGAGGGTGCCACCGAAACGATTCCCCTCATAACAGACGTGCACGCCACACAGCAAAATGGCAGCACAAGCGATACAACCGAGATTTCTGACGAAGAGGCCTACGCCAAGCTCAAAGCAAAACGTGCCGAACGTCGACGCAAAAAGCTGATTCGACGCGGTATTGCCGCCGGCGTCGTGGGTGCCATCGCGCTCACTGCCATTGTCGCAACCCTGGTTATCAATGCGCAGCCACAGGGCGCTAACGAGCCTGTGACCGACATGGTGACCGAGGGCACGTTTACCACAACGGTCGAGGCGAAAGGCCAGCTCAAACCCATTTCGTCCTCAGTGGTCTCCCCTTCTGTCGACGGTACGGTCGATTCGATCAACGTGCTGGCGGGCCAATCCGTCAACGAGGGCGACGTGCTTATGACCATTAAAAACGACGAGCTCGATCGCAACGTTGCCGAGGCGCAGCGTGCAGTTGCTGCCGCTCAAGAAGACCTCGCTAATGCGAAGAAAGCCGCAGCTGCCGCGCAGGCCACCCCAACGACGGACGTCGATGGAGCTTCCGCAGCGGCTGGCGTCTCCGACGCATCAGCGGACACGAACGCCGTATCGGCCGCGCAGCGCAGCCTCGCTTCGGCCCAGGCAAACCTCGATCAGGCGAACGCCAAGGCCGCCAGCCGTACGGTCACGGCCCCGAGCTCGGGCAGCATCGTGGAGCTCAACGCCAAGGTGGGCGCCACGGTAACAGGCGGCATGATCATGGGCGAAAGCGATACGAGCGGTGGCAAGCAGTGCATGCAGATCGCCGACCTATCCAAGATGAAGGTGACCGTGCAGGTGGGCGAAAAGGACATCGCCAAAATCGCCGTTGGGCAGAGCGCCAACGTCATGTATCCCGCGTTTCCCGATATCGTGAGCCAGGGCACCGTCACGGCTATCGCGTCGGTGGCAAACTCCGACGCCGCTAACGGTGGCGGCGGCAGCGTAACCTTTAACGTCGACATCCTCATCGAGTCGCCCGACGCGCGCCTGAAGCCGGGCATGACGGCCGAGGTATCGGTGGTGACCGAGCAGCTCGACGACGTGGTGATGGTGCCGACGATGGCGCTCATGACCGAAGACGGTGAACACTATTACGTCAACGTGGCGACTGATGAAGAGGGCAAGCAAACCCGTCGCGTGAAGGTGACCGTCGTGACGCAAAACGACAACGAAGCCGTAGTCGGCAAGACACAGGTCAAGCGCGACGACCAGGGCAACGAGATCAACCCCAACGTGCCGGTTACCAAGCTGCGCGATGGCGACACCCTCGTCATGGACACCGGAGCTGACGCAACAGCTGACGGCGGCCACAAAGCGGATTCGGGCAGTATGTCTGACGATGAGGGCATGTAATGCGTCCCGTTATCGACATCCGCAAGGTGCACCGCATCTTTGAGAGCGAGGCGGGGTGCGCCCACATCCTGCACAACGTGAGCCTGGCGGTAAATCCCGGCGAATTCGTCGCCATCACTGGCCCATCGGGCTCGGGCAAATCAACGCTCATGAACATCCTAGGCTGCCTGGATAAGCCAACGGCAGGCGACTACTACCTGCAAGGGCTCAACGTGGCCGAGCTCGATGATGACGAGCTCACCGAAGTTCGCGCCCTGAGCATTGGCTTTGTCTTTCAGAGTTTCAACCTGCTGCCGCGCCTGTCGGTTATCGAAAACGTCATGCTGCCGCTGGCCTACACCAATGTGCCCCGTAGCCAGCGCGAAATGCGCGCCGTGCACGCGCTGCAGGCCGTCACGCTGCCCGTCGACCACTGGGACCACCGCATATCCGAGCTCTCGGGCGGCCAGATGCAGCGTGTCGCCATCGCGCGCGCCCTCGTCAATGACCCGCCCATCATCCTGGCCGATGAGCCAACGGGAAACCTAGACTCCGCCACTGGAGCGCTTGTGATGGAGACCTTCCATAAGCTCCAGAAGCGCGGCAAAACCATCGTGCTTATCACACACGACCCCGGCATCGCCGCCGAGGCCGACCGTGCCGTGACCATCCGCGACGGTCGCATTCACGACGGCGCGTATATTCCACATGCACCGCGGACCCTGCGCAGCGCCGTAGATAGCCTGCCCATGATTTCCGCCTCCGCCAACCCGCCGAAGGGAGAGATGGCATGAGCGCCCGCGATCTCATCCAGGAAGCCCTTCACTCGCTCGAGGCCAACAAGGGGCGCAGCCTGCTCACCATCCTGGGCATTGTCATCGGCATCGCCTCGGTTATCGCCATGACTTCGCTCATCGGCGGCATCCAAAACAGCCTGGTCAACAGCCTGGGCCTCAATGCGGCACGCATGGTGCAAATCTATTCGTCGCAAGAACTCACCGAGTCGGACATCGAGAAGCTTCAAAAACTGGTGCCGCAGATAGAGCAGATCGGCATTGTCGACAGCGCGTATACCGAGTACAAGACCGGCGATAAAAGCTATACCGTCATGGCACAAGGTGTCGATAGCGACATGCTCGACGCCGTGGGGGCCAGCAAGCTCGTTGCGGGGCGCACCTATTCCCAGGCCGAGTCCCAATCAGGCTCGCGCGTGGCGCTCATCAGCCGCAACGGCGCCGATCAGCTTTACGGCAACGAACAGGATGCGCTGGGGAAAACCATCAAGGTTTCCAACGGCGAGGTGCAGATTGTAGGCGTGATTGATGGCGGCAGCGACTCCATGGGCTCGCTCACGCTGTATATGCCACGCGAAACCATCTCAGGCCTGTTTGGTGACGAGAATCCCTCATTCCCCAGCGTGACGGCGCTTGCCGCCGAGGGCACGGACATGGATGAGCTCTGTAAGACCATCGAGTCCAAGGTGCGCGCGATGAAGGGCATCGAGGAGGAGGATGAGTACGACAGTGTATCGGCGACATCCATGAAAAGCGCCATCGATGCGCTCAACTCCTTTATGGGCGCGTTCTCGCTCATCATGGGTGCTGTCGCCAGCATCTCGCTACTTGTCGGCGGTATCGGCATTATGAATATGATGCTTACCAACGTAACGGAGCGCATCCGCGAGATCGGCATCCGCCGCGCTCTGGGCGCAAGTCGTCGCGATATCACCGCGCAGTTTTTGGCCGAATCCTCGGCGCTGTGCGTCACCGGCGGACTGCTAGGTGTCCTGATTGGCTATCTGCTGGCCTGGGCTCTTGCGATGTTTGCCGCAGGATCAGGGATTCTTGGCGAGCTCGGTGCCAGCGGGCAAATCACACCGAGCTTTTCAATCGCCACGGTGCTGCTGGCCTTCGCCGTCTCCGTCGGCATCGGCGTAATCTTTGGCTTCTACCCCGCCCGCCGCGCCGCAAAGCTCGACCCGGTGGAATGCCTACGCTACCAGTAAGCCACCACCAACAAGTTGCGGTGAATTAGGGACTGAATATGCTATTTAGCAGCAAAAACAGACGCTATTTCACCGCAACTTATTGAAGGGCTGCTTGCGCCAGTTCCGTGCGTCGTCCTCGAGCGATTGGCGGATGACAGGCTTGTACGGGTCGAGCTTGCTCGGGGCGCTCCTCCTCGCGGGCGGGAGGGCACGCATGCGCGGCGAGCGCCTAGCGCGCGAACTCCCGTAAGAGCGCGTCTTCCACTTCCCGAAGCGAAAGGGCCCCGCCTCCCTCGGCGGGACGGGCGACCACGATACAGCGCGCTCCCACGTCGCGCGCGGAGGCGATCTTCTCGGCCGTGCCGCCTACGGTTCCCGAGTCCTTGGTCACAAGCCACTGGGCGCCCACCTGCCGAAGCATCGCCTCGTTGAGCTCGCGGGTGAAGGGCCCCTGCATGCCGATGACGTGCGACGGCGAAAACCCCGCGTCGATGCACTTCGTTATAGCACCGGGCAGCGGAAGCACACGCACGAAGAAGCGCTCCGCGAAATCGGCGACGCGCGTGTAGGGAGCAAGCTCCTTGCTCCCCGTCGTCAGAAGCGCGCGACCCGGGTTCTCGGAGAGAAAGCGCGCTGCGCAGGCGATCGACGCGACCGACACGACGCCTTTGGGCAGCGCCTCGACCGGGCGCGCAAGGCGCAGGCATCGTGCACCCATGGCGAGCGAAGCGGCCCGGATGTTGCCGCTTGCGAGCGTAGCGAAGGGATGTGTGGCGTCGACGACGATGCGCGCGCCGGAAAGCTCGCGCTCCATGTCGGCCTCGTCGAGCCTGCCCGCATGCACCTCGATGCCCGGAAGCTCGCCCAAAAGCTCGCCTCCGTACTCGGTTGCCGCGTAGGCACGGGCGGGGATGCCCGCCCCGCTCGCCCATTCGCACAGAAGGCGGCCCTCGGTGGTGCCGGCGAAGATGCGCAGCGCCGGCGCGGATGCGGGCGCCGTCACTTCGGGCCGCCTGGGCGCGTGATCTGGTAGAGCAGCGCGTTCATAATGGCGGCCGCCACGGTCGAGCCGCCCTTGCGACCCCTCGCGACGATGGCCGGCACGCGTCGCGCGAGTAGCTCCTCTTTCGCCTCGACCACGTTCACAAACCCAACCGGCACCCCAACGACGAGCGCGGGCGCGATCTTCCCCGCGTCCATGAGCTCGGCGAGGCGCAGAAGTGCTGTGGGAGCGTTGCCGACGGCCACGATGAGCGGACCCTCGATGCCGCAAGCTTTGTCCATGCTCGCAACGGCGCGAGTCGTGCCCGCGGCGCGCGCCGTTGCGGCGACATCAGGGTCGGCCATATAGCACACGGCCTGGCAGCCGATCTTCGCGAGCGCGGGCTTGCTTATGCCTGCGAGCGCCATGTTCGTGTCGGTGAGCACCGTGGCCCCTGCGCGCAGTGCGTCGAGCGCACAGTGCGCGGCGTCATGGGTGAACACGAGGGAATCGGCGTACGAGAAGTCAGCAGTGGTGTGGATGACGCGCTTCACGACGGGCTCTTCGAGCGGCGGGAACGTGCGGCCGCCGAGCTCTTCGGTGATGATCTCAAAGCTGCGCCGCTCGATGTCGCCGGGCGCCATCTCCTTGGAATCCATCTAGTACTCCACTCCTTCCCTTGCACATATCCCCTGCTCGTAGGGGTGTTTCTCGCACCGCATCTCGGTTATGTAGTCGGCCTTCTCCACGATCTTGCGGGAAGGCGCGCGCCCGGTGAGCGCTACTTCGACGCCGCGCGCGGACATATCGAGCGCGCGGTCCACGAGCGCCTCGTCGACAAGCCCCTTCGAAAGCGCGTCGAGCGCCTCGTCGAGCACGAGCAGCCCCTCCTGCGCGCCCTCGAGCTCGGCGAGCGCGGAAGCGAGGTTCCCATCGTGCAGCTCGCGCGTCGCAGCAAGTTCTTCCGACGTCATGGACCAGGTAAACTTGTCCGACGCCTTCCCCGCGAACACGGGCACGCCGAAATGCTCGGCGAGCAGGCGCACCTCCCCGCTTTCGCCGTCTTTCAGGAACTGCACGACGACGACGCGGCGGCCTGCGGCGAGCATGCGAAGGGCGAGGCCCATCGCCGCCGTGGTCTTGCCTTTGCCGTCGCCATGATATACGTGGATCATACGCCCTCCTCGATAATGCGGTAGACATACTCCATGTCGAGCGCCCCGCGCACGGAGTCGGCCAGGCGGTCGAACTCGCGCGCACGGTGATCGGCCGCGGAAGCCGCGCCCGCAGCACCCACGATACTCTCGGGCAGGCCGCGCATGCGCGCGAGCGAGCGCGCGAGGGCGAGTGCCACCCCCGGTTCGTCGAACAGGCCGTGGAGATAGGTTCCGAACACGTTTCCGCAGGCCGCGCCTTCTGGTTTGCCGCCAATCGTGCCCGCAGGGGCGCAGGAGACGGTCGTTTCGCCGTCGTGAATCTCGTACCCACGCGCCGTCATGCCGTTCCACACCGAGAACGCGCCTTGGGCGCCCGTGATGCGCAGCTCCGACTGGGCGAGGCGCTTTTCCTCCTTGAACACCGTACTTGCAGAGATGAGCCCAAGCCCGCGCGCGGTGCCAGCGCCTTCCCTGCCGTGCGGGTCGGAAAGCTCGTCTCCCAAAAGCTGGTAGCCTCCGCATATGCCGAGCACCGGCGTGCCCGCGCCCGAAAGCGCGCGTACACAGGCTCCGATGCCGCTAGCCGCAAGCCAGCGCGCGTCGTCGACCGTGGACTTCGAGCCGGGAAGCACCACCAGGTCGGGTCGGCCCAGATCGGTCGTCGAGGAAACGTAGCGCACGCCCATGCCGGGCACGCGCGAAAGCGGGTCGAAGTCGGTGAAGTTCGACAGATGCGGAAGGCGCACGACGGCGACGTCGATGACGCCGCGCGCCTCGCGGGCAGTTAGGCGCGGCGCGAGCGAGTCCTCGTCGTCCAGGTCGAGCGTAAGATACGGCACGACCCCCACGACGGGAACCCCGCACATTTTCTCGAGCGGAGCCAAACCCGGGCGCAGGATTTCCACATCGCCGCGGAACTTGTTCACCACAAGCCCCCGCAAAAGCGCGCGGTCCTCGGGCGCAAGGAGCGCGACCGTGCCGTAGAGCTGGGCAAACACCCCGCCTGGGTCGATGTCGCCCGCGAGCAGCACGGGGGAGGACACGGCGCGCGCGAGCCCCATGTTGACGATGTCGTTTTCGGCAAGGTTGATTTCGACGGGGCTGCCGGCGCCCTCGATGACGATGACGTCGTTTTCCTCCGCGAGCGAATCGAACGCCTCCAAAATCTGCGGCATGAGCGCCTTCTTTCGCGCGAAGTAGTCCCTCGCGGCGAAGGCTCCCTGCGCCTTGCCGGCCACGATGAGCTGGCTTCGGTGATCGCTTTCGGGCTTGAGCAGGATGGGGTTCATGCGCATGTCGGGCGCGATGCCGCACGCCTCGGCCTGCATGATCTGAGCGCGCCCCATCTCGAGCCCGTCGGCCGTGACACCGCTGTTGAGCGCCATGTTCTGGCTCTTGAAGGGAGCCACGCGCAGGCCGTCCTGCGAAAGCACACGGCACAGCCCCGCCGCAAGCAGGCTCTTCCCCGCGTTCGACATGGTGCCCTGGATCATGATGGGCTTCGCCCTACCCACGGGTATCGACCTCCTTCGCCGAGCCTCGGCCATCCGCGCCCGCCATAGCGCCGCTGCAAGAAGCGCCGCCCCGTTCGTCGGGTTCGCCTTCGCCCGATGCACCTTCCGCCCGAAGCGCGCGGCTGAACGCCTTCGCAAGCCGGGCATTCTCCTTGTGCGTGCGCACGGCGACGCGGCACCAGAAACGGGACAGTATCGAAAACGAGTCGCACGTGCGGACCAAAACCCCCTGTTTATACAGGCGCTCGGGGATGTCTTTCGCCGGCGTGCGGACTAAAAGGAAGTTCGCATCCGACGGCACGACGGAAAGCCCGAGCGAGGAGAGCTCGTGGGAAAGCCACGCTCGCTCGCCCGCCAATACATCGCGCGTGCGCGAGACGTATTCGACGTCTTCCAGGGCGGCGATGCCCGCGGCCTCGGCGACCGAGGAGACGGGCCACGCCTGCCCCGCCCGACGAATCCCCTCGATGAGTTGGGCGTTTCCGCTGATCAGATACCCCAACCGCAACCCTGCCATTCCGTAGAGCTTGGTGAACGCGGAGAGCACGGCCACATGGTGCGAACACGCGGCGCGTGCGGCCACGCTCCTTTCGCGGGCGTCGGGCGCAAATCCGAGAAAGCACTCGTCCACGACGAGCAGCGCGCCCACCTGCTCGCAGCGGCAAGCCGCGGCATCGATCACGCGGGGGTCGACGAGGCGCCCCGTCGGGTTGTTCGGATTGCAGAGGTACGCCACGTCTCCCGGCCCCTCGATCGCGCGGGCGAAGGAGGCGGGCACGTCGAAGTCATCCGCTTCGGAGAGCGGGAACTCCTGCACGCATGCGCCGTAGTACGATGCCGCCTCCGCATATTCAGAGAACGTCGGCGCGCACACGACGATGCGTTTCGGGTGCACCGCCGCGGCGAGCCGCCAGATGATGTCGGACGCGCCCGCGCCGCAGACGATAGTATCTTCGGGAATGCCCTGGGTGCGCGCTAGGGCACGAACGAGGGCGAGGCTTTCCCTATCGGGGTAGGCGTCGATTCGAGAAAGCGCCTTGCAAGCTGCGGCGACGGCGCGCGGCGATGGGCCTGCCGGATTCACGTTCACCGAGAAGTCGATGAGGTCGGAGGCGCCCCCTTCGCAAGCGATGCCGAGCGATTGCCGGCTGCCCCCATGCGCACGGGCGCGCAGGATTCCCCCGGCAGCCCGGGACGCGGCGTGGTCTTCCCTCATACCATCGCCCCCACGACAAGCACGACCGCCGCGCGCGCGGCACCGAAGACGACGAGCGCGCATACGGACGCGGCGAGCATGAGCCTTGTCGCCCGGGCGATGTCGCCCCACTCGATTTCGCGGGATGCGTCGCCTATCGTCGGCTTCTCAACGAGCTTGCCGAAATACACCGCGGGTCCTGCCAGGCGCAGCCCGAGCGCGCCCGCGCACGCTGACTCGGTCTGTGCCGCGTTCGGGCTCGCATGGCGACGCCTGTCGCGGCGCCAGATGCGCGCCGCCCCGCGCGCATCGAGCCCGACGATCGGGCACACGGCGATCATGAGCAGGGCCGATAAGCGCGAGGGAATCCAGTTCACCGCATCGTCGAGGCGCGCCGAAGCGCAGCCGAAGTCGATGTAGCGCTCGTTTTTGTAGCCCACCATGCTGTCGAGCGTGTTCACCGCCTTGTACGCCATGCCCAAGGGCGCACCCCCGATCATAAGGTAGAAAAGCGGCGCGATGACGCCGTCGCTCGCGTTCTCCGCCACCGTTTCCACGGCGGCGCGCGCGACGCCGCGCTCGTCGAGAACAGACGTGTCGCGTCCCACGATGAGCCCGACGGCTTCGCGCGCCGCGACAAGGCCGCCCTTCGAGAACGCGCGGGCCACGGCCAGGCTCTGGCGGCGCAGCTCGCATGTCGCGAGAATCTGATAGCTCGCCCATGCCTCGACCATGAAGCGCAAGCCGAAGTGAACCATGCCGCAAAGATGTAGGATTCCCCAAGTCAAAAGCCCACACGCAAGCGGAAGCGCCACGGCGAGCACAAGCCCTGCGGCGCGCGTGCCCGCGGACGTTTGCGGGAATGCGCCCCGCAGGCGGCCTTCGGCCCACGTGATTGCGCGCCCCATGGCGACGACGGGATGGGGAAGCCAGCGCGGGTCGCCGAAGGCAAGGTCAGCCGCGAACCCGGCGGCGACGGCAAGAATCGTCATCACCGGGCATCGCCCCCCGAAGCGGGGTAAACGTCGCGAAGGCAGCGCCCATCCCATGTGGCGGCCCATGCGCCGCCCGGCTCAGTATGCACGTCGAAGTATCCCATTGTCGGGACAGCTAGCTCGGAGAGCAGCGCTTTCACGGTACCCGCGTGAACGACGAAGACGGCGCGACCACTCCCCTGGGCACGCTCCGATTTGCACGCCTCCCGAAACGTCGCGACGACGCGGCGGGTGAAATCGCTCTTGCCCTCGCCATGCGGGCAGCGCGTCTCGCACCAGGAGTCTACCCAGGCGCGGTAGCGCGCATCCTCTTTAAGCTCGGCGGCGCTTCGCCCCTCGAAGTCGCCGAAATCCATCTCGCGCAGACCGGGGCACGCTATAAGCTCAGCGTTCGGGAAGAGGATGCGCGCCGTCTGGTCGGTGCGGGCCATGCCGCTCGTGATAACACAGAACACGTCACGATCGCACGCGAGATCGCGCAAAGCGCGCTCGCCCGCGCTCGACAGGGGCTCGTCGGTGCCCGCCCCGCTGTAGCGATGGTCTTCCGTGCCCGCCGTGGCACCATGGCGCACGAAGACGACTTCCAAAGACGCGCCCGCGCCCTGCGTCCCTCGAGGCGCATCGGCAAGGTTTCCTTTGATGACTTGGGGCATCCCACACGTCATGCGCACGACGACGTCGGCGCGCGCAGCGAGCGCGCATCCCAGGCGCCCCGCGCGCTCGCGCCATTGGGCGTCTTCCGCACGCATGGGAACGACCCCCGAACCGACCAAGGGCAGAATCACTACGTCGAAGCCGATCAGCCGCTCGAGCGCCCGGTCAGCGTCGAGCGCTCGTACGAGTTCCTCAGCACGGTACGCGACGCGACCGGCAAAAGCCGCGGGCACGCCGCCCTCCGCAAACTGCGCCGCGTCGACGAAATCGTCTGCCGCGAACCCGAGCTTTTCGCGCACGAAGGTCCTCTTCCCCGAATGTGCGCCACCTACCACGAGCATCATAGGAGCATGCCCCCCGCCACTAGCATGGCAAGCATCGCGAGCTCGGCCCATTGCAGAAACCATCCGGCCAAATCCCCCGTCACCCCACCGAAGCGGGACAGGGCAACATGGCGGTACCACGCGAGCGCCAAAATCCCCGCCACCGCCATAAGGGCGCCGACGGCCCGAGCGCACGCAACCATCCCTGCAGCCGAAGCCGCAGCGAAAGCGCAAAGCGGCACGACGATCGCCGCGCGCTTCTTCGCAGGCGAGAGCCCCGCGGCCATGCCGTCCGCCCGCGCGGCAGGCCAGCATTCAACGGCAAGCCCCGAAAGCGCGCGGGAGAACACGAGCGAGCACAGAAGCGCGAGGAACACCCCCGCCGTAAGCGGCAGCGCGGTGAACAGGGAAAACTGCAGAATAAGGTACACAACAACACCGATGACCCCGAAGGCGCCCGCCCGCGGGTCGTGCATGATCTCGAGCTTTCGCTCGCGCGGGGCCCAACTTGCAAGCGCATCGGAGGTGTCGCAGAGCCCGTCTAGGTGGATGCCTCCCGTCACCGCCACAGGCAGCGCCACGAACACGGCCGCGACGATGGTCACGGGCACGCCGAGCAGGTTCGCCACGTGCCCCCACGCCGTCATGAGTAAGCCTTCCGCAAGGCCCACCAGGGGAAACGCGGCAAGCGCATGGGTTGACCCGAAATCGGTCCAGGCCGATTTCGGGACGGGGATGCGCGAGAACGTTCCGAACGCCGCGCCGATTGCCTCTGCTATCTTCACCTTGTAGGTCCTTCACCTTTCATCCACACGGGAATCCCGCATACCACTTCGACTGCGCGGTCGGCCAGCGCCGCCACGCCCGCGTTCACGCGCGCGAGCGCGCGCCTCCATGCCTCGGTCCCCTCATCGTAGCGCATCCCATCGGCGAACACGTCGACGGTGACCACCACCGTATGCGTAGCGGCCTGAGCGAGCCGTTCAATGCCTCCGAGCACCTCGCGCGCCGCGGCGTCGGGGTCACGCGGGGACAAGCCGCCTTCCGCGAAGAGCTCGTTCGCAACCAGGTTGCCCACGTCCTCCAAAAGAAGCGTGCAGCCGCGCGGAAGCCCGGGCACTGCGGCGCCCACGTCACGCGTGCGTTCGAGGGTGGAAAACCCCTTGCCCTCGCGCAGCGCCCGATGGCGCGCGATGCGGCGGGCGCCCTCTTCCCCGAAGGGCTCCATCGTTGCCAGGTACACGCGGGGGCCGTCGTGCCCGAGGCACAGGGACTCGGCGTAGGCGCTCTTGCCGCTCGCGGCGGCGCCGATGACGAGCGTCACCGTCATTTCGCGGCCTCAAAATGCTCGTAAGCAGCCATACCGGTCGCCGTGAACGTCTTCCCATCCCGGTACACGCGCAGCGCCGAATCCAGAAGGGGCAGATACGCCATGGCGCCCGCGCCCTCGCCCAAGTGCATGCCTGCGTCGAGGGGTGCCTTTATGCCGAGCTCGCGAAGAAGCTTCTGGCTTGCGGGTTCGCTTGATGCGTGGGTGCCCACGAGGTAGCCCAAGGCGTTGGGGCACAGGCGCGCCGCGCACAGGGCCGCCGTGCAGGATATGACCCCGTCGAGGAGCGCCGGCGCCTTCGAGGCCGCGGCCCCCAGGTAGAAGCCGCACATCGCCGCGATGTCGAAGCCGCCCACCTTCGAGAGCACGTCGATCGGGTCGGCGGGATCGGGCGAGTTCGCGTCGATAGCGCGCTCGACCACGTCGCGCTTGCGCGCGAACGAAGCGTCCGAGAGCCCCGCGCCGCGCCCGACGAGGCTCCGCGCGTCCGTCCGGAGGAGCACTGCGGCCACCGCTGCCGAGGTGGTCGTGTTGCCGATGCCCATCTCGCCCGCGGCGAGAAGGCGCACGCCGGCGCGGGCAAGCCCGCACGCGACGGCGATTCCGACCTCGATCGCGCGCACGGCCCCATCGCGAGACATAGCGGGGCCGTGCGTGATGTTGCCGCTCCCCCGCCGCACGTTCGCGCAAACCATGCGCGCGTCTTCTATGCCCCGGGCCATACCCACGTCGACGGGCACGACCTCGGCACCCGCGAACGCCGCCATGCGGCAGGCGCTCGTGGCCCCCTCGCACATGTTGCGCGCGACGGCTCGCGTCACGTCTTGCCCGCTTTGCGACACGCCTTCGGCAACGACCCCGTTGTCGGAGAAGAATACCGCGAGCGCACGGGGAAACTCGGCCACCTCGGCGCTCCCCTGAGCTGCGGCGATAGACGCGACAGCGTCTTCAAAGTCACCCAATCCCCCCAAGGGGTGCGCGATGGAGTCCCACGCGGCATACGCGGCGGCGCGGGCGCACTCGTCTGCGGGCGCGATCCGGGAGAGCGCGGCTTCGAGCACGGCGCCCGGCGCCGACGAGAACGCGCGCTCGACTTCCTCGCGGATGCAGGCAAGCGCGGTTTCGGTTGCTTCAGCCATGCCGTCTCCTCTCTGCGAACGACGCTGCGGCAGACGCGAACGCGCGCGCAACGTCGGGGTTCGCAGGATAGTACACATGCGGGAAGCCCGCAACCAGGGACGGGGTGGTCGTCATGCACGGCCAGCCCTTGTCGCGCCGGGGCTTCTGCGCCCAGAAGTCGCCGCCCGGGCAGGTGGACTGCCAGTAGTGGAACTCGTGCGCGCGGATGCGTGTGCCGCGCGGCCCGTAGAGCCCGTCGCGTTGGGAAGTGAGCTCCACGTACCCGAAATGGGACAGCCTTCCCCCGTTCTCGCTTGCGCCCTCAAGGGCGCCCGCAACAGGCCAGCGCCGCCCCTCGCTATCGGCGATTTCGCGCTGCAGGTACAGAAACCCACCGCATTCGGCGACCGTCGGCATGCCGGATTCCACCGCGCGCCGCACCGCCTCGCGCATCGCCGCGTTCTCGGAGAGCTGTTGCGCATGGAGCTCCGGGTAGCCGCCTCCCAGATAGAGGGCGCTTGTCCCCCGGGGCAACTCGCTATCACACAGAGGGCTGAAAAAGGCCAGCTCGCAACCCAGGTCCTCGAGCGCGCGCAGGTTCTCCTCGTAGTAGAACGAGAACGCCTCGTCACGCGCGACGGCGACGATGGGCCGCGCTCCCGCGATCGGCTCCAACCGGTAAGGTTCCTCGCGGATATCGGGTGCCGTCGCCGCTATTTCGAGCAAGCGGTCGACGTCGACGCTCTTTTCCACCAGCTCGGCCATCTTGTCGATGCGCGCGGAGAGCTGCTTGACTTCGTCGGCGGTCACAAGCCCCAGATGCCGGCTTTCGAGCGAGAACGCCTCGTCGGCGGGGATATTACCCAAAACCGCGACGCCCGTGTGCTTCTCGATCGCAGGCGCCGCGTAGGCGCAAGCAGCGGCGCTCGTCTTGTTCAGCACGACGCCGCGCACGTTCGCACAAGGCAGGAACTCAGCGATGCCGCGGATTACGGCGGCGAGCGATAAAGACGCCCCCCGCCCGTTCACCACTAAAACGACCGGCGTTTCCGTGTCGCGCGCAACCTGGTAGCTGCTCGCGTCGGCCACGCCGGGCGCCATGCCGTCGTAGAAGCCCATGACCCCCTCGAGCACCGCGACGTCCGCGCCCGCGGCGCCGCGTGCGAGCAGGGCGCGCAGCGTCGGGGCGTCGGTGAAGAAGCCGTCTAAGTTACCCGAGCGCGCGCCCACGACGCGGCGATGAAAGAGCGGGTCAATGTAGTCGGGGCCGCATTTGAAGGCCGCGCATGCGAGGCCGCGGCGCGCGAGCGCGCGCAGAAGCGCGCACGTAACGACCGTCTTGCCGCTCCCGCTCGAGGACGCAGCGACCATGAAGCGCGGAATGGATGTGCTCACCGGGCACCGCCTTCCCCACCTGCGGCGTTGCAGTTAGCAAGCGAGACCACCTCAACGGATGGGTTCCCCTCGGCAGAGGGGTCCTCCCCGACAGGCGACCCAGCAAGCGCCCCGACTTCGGCAAGCTCCTCGGCATCCGCGCCCGCACCACGCGCGCTGACGAGGAACACGGGGTTTTGCGCCTTCATAAGATGGTGCGAGCCTACAGCCTCGGCGCGGGCGGCCGACACCTGGCACGCCTCGAACCCCTTAAAGCGCGAACCCGAGAGGAGCGCGCACGCCTCGGTGAGCGTCTCAACGGTGACGCATGGCACGCACAGGCGAACCTGCGAGTTCTTCTCGAGCGCCGCCTCCACGATAGAGGGAAGCTCGCCCGCGCTCCCGCCGACGAACACGGCGTCGGGGACAGGCAGTTTCGCGAGCGCTACGGGGGCGACACCGGGGACCGCATGCACGTTGCCGCACCCGAATGCATCCGCGTTCTCTCGGATGAGCCGCACGCCGGCCGCGTTGCGCTCGACCGCCCATACCGACCCCGCTCGCGCGACGAGCGCAGCCTCAATCGACACGCTCCCCGTGCCGGCTCCGACGTCCCACACGGTGTCGGTAGCGGTAAGGCGCAGCTTCGCGAGCGCGACGGCGCGCACCTCCTGCTTGGTCATGGGAACGTCGCCGCGGATGAAGAGCTCATCGGGAATGCCCGAGGAAGCGTATGGCCAGCGGGAGTTCGCGGCGCGGGATGCGCCCGCAGGGTCCGCCGCGGAAGAAGCCGCCGCGGGCGATGACGCGCCGGCCGGCGCCTCGGAGGCTGCGCTAGAGCCCGCAGGCGACCCGGCGCCGACTGCGAACTCGATAAGCATCACGTTCAAGTCGTCGAACGTCTGACCTGCGATTTCACTTGCGGTCGCGCAGGTGATGCGCTCGTCGGGATACGACAGGCGCTCGGCCACCGTCACGCGCGCGTCCCCGAAGCCCGCCTGCACAAGCTCGCCCGAAAGCCGCGAGGGGTCTTCCCCGCCCGACGTGGCGAGGAAGAGCTCACCTGCGCGCTCGGCCTCGGCCACGATGTCGCACGCAACGCCGTGAGCGCTCACGAAGCGCCAATCCTGCCATGGGCGCGCGAGGCGCGCGGCGAGATACGACGCTGAGCTTATGCCGGGAACAACGCGCACGTTCACCTGCGCGTCGCCGGAGAGCGCCTCCACCAGGCGGCGCGCGCCGCTGAACAGCCCCACATCGCCCGTCATCACGACCACGGCGCGCCGCCACGACGCCGCATCGGTGAGCGCGGCGACGATGTCCGCCGTCTTCACGAGCTCGCATCTCACCACGTCGGGCGGCACGTCGATGCCGGCAAGCGCGCGATGAGCGCCGATGACCACGTCGGCGATGTCGATCGCGTCGAGCGCCGCGCGCGAGAGCAAGTCGGGGTTTCCGGGCCCCGCCCCGATGATCGTTACCTTTCGCATGGAATCTCCCGATACCCACGCGGCGTGACCATACGGCCGCCTACGAGCTTCGTGTCCGCGTTGCCGACGAACACGGTGGTGAACATGTCGGCGTCGAACTCCCCCAGCTCGGAGAGCCTGCACATGCCCGACTGCTGCCCCTCGCGCCCGATGTTGCGTACCCAGCCGCAGAGCGTGTCGGGGGCCTTCCATTCGAGCATAATCTTCGCCGCGCGTGAGAGCCTGTCGGCACGCTTTCTGCTGCGCGGGTTGTACAAACAGATGCAGAAGTCGGCGCTCGCCACGGCGGCGAGCCTGCGCTCGATGACCTCCCATGGCGTGAGCAGGTCGGAGAGCGACACGACCGCGAAGTCGTGGGCAAGCGGGGCGCCGAGCACCGCCGATCCGCTCTGAGCCGCGGTGGCCCCGGCGATAACTTCCACGTCTACATCGGGGTAGTCCTCCGCAAGCTCCAGCACGGGGCTCGCCATGCCGTACACGCCCGCGTCACCGCTGCACACGAGCGCCACGGCTTCTCCGCTCTGCGCACGCGAAAGCGCCAGGCGGCACCGTTCGACCTCGTGCATCATCGGCGTCGCGAGATGCGCCGCGTCGGGCACGGCGGCGAGCGCGAGCTCCACGTATTTCGTGTACCCCACAACGATGTCGGCCGCCTCGAGCGCGCGCCGGGCCGCAATCGTCATGCCGTCGGGGCCGCCCGGGCCGATCCCCACCACGAAGAGCTTTCCCATCACCGCTCCTTAAACGAAAGTTCGATAGTTACCTTGGAAAACGCGACAGTCACGCCGCCGTGAGCGAGCTTCGGGAAGATAAGTTTGCCCCCGTCCGCGAGCGCCGCGCGCTCGCACACGTTGTCGACCCCCACCGTCGCGCGCACGAAATCAGATGGCGAAACGCTGCCTTCGACCTGCGACAACTCCTCTGCGGAATACGTCGCAAGCGGGATATTGCGCGCGCGGCAGAAGGCGAGCAGACCCTCCTCGTGCGCCTTCACGTCGATCGTCGCCGCCTCGCGCACGGCCGAAGGCGAGATGCCCGCCTGCCCGCACGCGAGAAGAAACGCCTCCCCGATCGCTTCGGAGCACGCACCGCGACGACACCCTATGCCCGCAACGATGCAGGGCACGACAAGGCGAAGCGGCTCGGGTGCAGGCGCCTGCGCCCGCACACCCGCCGGCTTCCCCGTCTCACCGGCGGGCACGACCTCGCCCGTTGTCTCCGCCGCGCGAACGGACGCACCTGCATTCGCGCCAGCGAACGGTGACACGACGATATCGGCCCGAGCGCGGTCGGACGCAATGTCAACCCCCTCAGGCGGCTGTCCCGAAATCGGCATGTCGGAATAGAGCGCCACGCGCCCGCCCGAAAGCAGCCGCGCCGACACTCGCTTGATAGCCTCGGGATTCGAAACGGCGAGCCCCGCACAGCGCGCCCACGTATCCACCGCCCACACGCCGCGGACGTCGGTCGCCGTGGTGATGACGGGGATGGCCCCTGCCGCGCGTGCCACAGTTTGCGCAAGCTCGTTCGCACCGCCCAAATGCCCCGACAAAAGCGGGACGGCAAAGCGCCCCGCCTCGTCGATCACCACAACCGCGGGATCGTTTGCCTTCGAGGCGACATGCGGCGCGATCGCCCGCACGGCGATGCCCGCCGCGCCCACGAACAGAAGCGCGCCCGACGCTTCCCACGCGAGCGCCGTCCATGCGCGCAGGTCGGCCTTCCCCTCGCCGAACCCGCGCGAAACGGAAACGTCCCAGCCAGGGTCATCTTCACCTGTCTGCGCGCAGTCGGAAAGCGCGCGTGCGGTGCGCTCCGCCAACGCATACCCCCTCTCAGTGAACGCTATGCAGGAAATCCTCATCTAGCGCACCACCATCGTCGAGAAGTAGCTGCCCCGATCGGGCACATCGACGAGCGAGCGGTACACGCGCTCGCCCGGAAGCCCACAGTCCTCAACGAGCTCGGCACCGTCGAAGGCGCCCTCCTCGCAAAGGATGCGCTTCGTGTCCGCAAGCGAGCGGCGCGCCTTCATGACCACCTTCGTCCCCGGCCAGCCGATTGCGCGGCGCACCCCGTACAGAACGCCTTTATTCATACGTCGCCCCCAATTCCCCGATAACTGCATCGGCGCCCGACGTACGGAAAAGCTCGCGGCGCTCGGCGTCGAACACGACCGCGGCGATGTCGCATGCGCCCGCCGCGCGGCGGCGCAACCTGTCCTCGATTGCCGCAGCGAGCGTGGCGCGCGCAGCGTCCCCCGCGCCGGCGGCCTCGATTACCTCGAGCGCCGCCGTGGTCGTGACGGACGACATGATCTCGCGCACGGTCTTCGCGCCCGCGCCGGCCATGGCTGCGTGGGCGGCCAGAATCTCCGCGCGGCAGTCGGCGGTACGCGAATGGGTGTCCATGATGCCGCCCGCGACCTTCACCAACTTGCCGATGTGTCCCACAAGAAGGACATTGGTAAATCCCTCACGAACGCAGCAATCAATCGCATCGCCCACAAAGTTGGAGATGAAGACCACCGGCGCACCGTTTAGGTGGAAATGCCCCGAGATGAACTGCGCGCCGTAGTTGCCGGGCGTGAGCACGACTCCGCGCCGCCCCATAGCCGCATGCTGCCGGATCTCGAGCTCGATACTGTCGCGCAAGGCAGCGAGGCTGCGCGGCTCGACGATGCCCGTCGTGCCCAGGATGGAGATGCCGTCCTTTATCCCCAGGTGCGGGTTGAAGGTCTTTTCGGCAAGGGCAACACCCTCGGGTACCGAAATTGTCACAGCAATATTTCCAGAAAAGCCGTGCGCGGCGCACACCTCGCGCACCGCCGAAGTGATCATCGCGCGCGGAGTCGCGTTGATGGCGGCCGCCCCCACCGGCTGCTCGAGCCCGGGCAACGTCACGCGCCCCACGCCCACGCCGCCATCGACGGAAACTTCCGATTCGCGCGCGGGCACGCCCTTGCTGCCCGCAGCACCCGTGCCCGACCCCGCATGTTCCACGCGCGCGTACACGAGCACGCCGTCAGTCACATCGGCATCGTCGCCTGCGTCCTTTCGCACGGCGCACTGGGCGCACCCCTCGCCGATAAATGCGTCGACCACGTTCGCCTCGACGGGCAGCCCACCGGGGGTGACGATCGACACGAGGCCGACGGGCTTTCGTGACAAGAGCATCTCGCAGGCTGCCTTCGCCGCGAGCGCGGCGCAGCTCCCCGTGGTGTAGCCGCAGCGCAGGCGGGTCGTCCCGGTATATATGTAATGCTCGAAGGCCACGCTAGCTGCTCGCCTTCCGATACCCCGTGGCAAACGAAGGGTCGTAAAGCTTGCTGCGCTCGTACGACTCCGCTTGCGCGCCGTTGTGCGCAAGCCCGCCGCGAGCTCCGAGCACGCGGCCCACCACCACGAGCGCCGTGCGGTCGATGCCCTCTCGCGCGCCCGCATCGGCGAGCGTGCCCACTGTGCATCGCACCACGCGCTCCTCAGGCCAGGTCGCCTTGTACACGAGCGCCGCCGGCTCGTCGGAACTGCGGCCCGCGGCCAAAAGCTCGGCGGAAAGCTCGGCGAGCATACCCGAGCTCAGAAAGATGACCATAGTCGAGCCGCTTTCCGCCATGGTGCGCATGCCCTCGCCCGCGGGCATGGGGGTGCGCCCGGAAAGCCGCGTGATCACGACCGACTGGCTGATTCCCGGCAGCGTGTATTCCTGGCGAAGCGCCGCCGCGGCACCGCAAAAGCTCGACACGCCGGGCACCACCTCGTAGTCCACGCCGCACGCGTCGAGTGCGTCCATCTGCTCCTGGATGGCGCCGTACAGGCACGGGTCGCCCGTGTGCAGGCGCACCACTTCCTCGCCCCGCGCATCCGCCGCGCGCATCACGTCGAGCACTTCCTCCAAGGTCATGTGCGCGCTATCGTAGACGATGCAGGATTCCTTGCACTCAACGAGCAGCTCGGGGTTCACAAGGCTTCCCGCCCAAACGACCACGTCGGCCGCGCGCAGAAGGCGCGCCCCGCGCAGCGTGATAAGGTCGGCGGCGCCCGAGCCTGCGCCAACGATATGAATCATCCGAGCCTTCCCTTCCCGTTTCTCATCGCAACCGTTTACGCCGACATTCGCGCAGCGGGCAAAACACGGCGCCTGCGGCGGCAATCGGCGCAAATACGCAGGCAGGAGGCGCAATGCCGCCCGCCCTGGCTTTGACACGTTCACAAGTGCCCACTATCATAGTAAAAGATTCGGCAACGAGCATATGACAATCGGATAAAAGGAAATGACCGGCGCGGCGCCCGCACAGCCCGCGCTGGCTTGCGGAGGGAACCAGGTGGGAATCCTGGGCAAGGGACATTACTGTATAGGACGCGCGGGCGAACCGCCTCGCGCCCCAAGCCAGACTGCTTCGCCTTTTCCTCACGGCATCGCCGTGGCGTTAGCTCCTTGTGAACCCCGAGGGGTGCGCTTTTCTTTCGCTTGTGCCGACAAGCAACTGTCGCCGGGGGACCGGCAAACCGAGGAAAGGAAAAACCATGTCCGACCAGATGTCACGCCGCGGCTTCATGGGCGCCGCAGCAACCGGAGCCGTCGCGCTCGCCGGAGTCGCGCTCGCGGGCTGCTCCAACACCTCCGCGAGTTCCGAGAAATCAAGTGAAAAGGAGAAGGCCGTGAAGCCGGTCATCCTCGTCACGAGCTTCGGCACGAGCTACAACGATTCGCGCCACATCACCATCGGCGCCATCGAAGACGCTATCCGCGAGAAGTACTGGCAGGACTACGACATCCGCCGCGCCTTCACCGCGCAGATCATCATCGACAAGCTGAAGAAGCGCGACGGCATCACGATCGACAACATGACCGAGGCGCTCGACCGCTGCGTGGAAGACGGCGTGAAGGAAATCGTCGTGCAGCCGACGCATCTCATGGGTGGCCTGGAATACACCGACGTGAAAGACGAGCTCGACAAGTACGCCGACAAGTTCGACAAAATCTCGCTCGGCGACCCGCTGCTCACCTCCGACGACGACTACAAGAAGGTGGCCGCAGCCATTAAGGAGAACATGGCGTCCTTCGACGACGGCAAGACGGCGCTGTGCCTCATGGGCCACGGCACCGAAGCCGATTCCAACGCCGACTATGCCAAGATGCAGGAAGTGTTTAAGAACGAGGGCTTGACGCAGTTCTTCGTCGGCACCGTCGAGGCTGAACCGACCTGCGAGGATGTTATCGCCGCCGCGAGCGCCGCAGGCTACAAGAAGGCCGTGCTCGCGCCGTTCATGGTGGTCGCGGGCGACCACGCGAACAACGACATGGCAGACGAGACCGACCCCGACAGCTGGGCTGCGAAGTTCATGGCCGCCGGCTTCGAAGTGACGTGCCTGCTCCAGGGTCTGGGACAGAACGTCGCGGTCGACGACATCTACGTCTCGCACGTGGACGAAGCCATCGCCAAGCTGTAAACTCGCCGCGCACGGGGGCGCCGGTCGCGTCCCCGTGCAACGGGCATGCGCCTTCCCCGACCGACGGCGCATGCCCGTTGCATTCGCATCCCGCCCGCCCACCGCACGGCGCGGGCGGTCGAAGCGATTGAAAGGAACCCCCTCCATGTTGAAGAAAACCCTCGCCTTCGCCCTGTCAGCGGCGCTTTTCGCGTTCTCGCTCGCCGGCTGCGGCGGAAATTCAATCGACAGCGCAAAGGCAAGCGATGCCGATTCCCAGGAAAAGACCGAACAGGCGGCCGATGCGCCCGAGGGCGCAAGCGCTGCCCCCATCACCGCCGACAAGGTGGCCGACGGCACCTATCCGATCACCGTAGATTCCAGCTCGAACATGTTCAGGATTGTGGACGCCCAGCTCATCGTGGAAAACGGCTCCATGCACTGCGTGATGACACTTTCCGGCACGGGCTACGGCAAGCTCTTCATGGGCACGGGCGACGGGGCTGCCGCCGCAAGCGAGGCCGACTTCATCCCCTATGTGGAAAACGCGGAAGGCAAGTACACCTACGACGTGCCCGTTGAAGCGCTCGACGAGGACACCGCCTGCGCCGCGTGGAGTATTAGAAAAGAGCAGTGGTACGACCGCACGCTCGTGTTCGAATCCGCCGGCGTCGATCTGCGCGCCGACGCACTGAAGTAACGCCATGCGGTCGATTCTTCCCAAGGGGGAAAGCAGGAAGCGCCGCAGCATCGCGGCGCGCGCGATCGCCTGCGTTCTCGTCGCCCTGCTCGCGCTTCCCTTCGCGGGGTGCAGTGCGAGCCCGAACGCGACCGGTGGTATGGCAGGCTCTCAGGAATACACTGTGAGTGTCTCGCTTTCCGGCGGGTCAGGGCGCGCAAGTATCGCCTCACCCACCACAATTGTGAAGGATGGCGACACCTACACCGCGACCATCACCTGGTCGAGTTCGAACTACGACAAGATGACCGTCAACGGCGTGGACTACGCGCCCGTAAACGACGGCGGCAACTCCACGTTCGAGATACCCGTCACGCTCGACGAGGACATCGCCGTGTCGGCCGAGACCGTCGCCATGTCGACGCCGCACACCATCGACTACACGCTCCACTTCGACTCATCCACCATGAAGGAGAAAACGGTCGACGATGCAAGCGGCGGCTCCCCTGCGGGAACGGCTTCAAGCGCCGCGGCCGACTTCCACAACGCCGATTTGGGCTGCGGCTGGGAGCCGACGGGGGCGCTTCAGCTTGAATACGCCAAGCACTTCACTGTCGACGAGTTCGAAGGCGGCCTGCGGCTTATCTGCGTTTCGAACGGGGAGCGCTTCCTCGTGGTGCCGCAAGATGCGAAGGTACCTGATGGGTTGAGCTCCGACATCGCGGTCATAAGGCGCCCCGCCGACAAGGTGTACCTCGTGTCGTCGGCGACGATGTGTCTGGTCGACGCGCTCGATGCAAACGACAATATCATCATGTCGGGCACGAAGGCTAACGATTGCTCGGTCGCGGGCTTCAAAAGCGCGCTCGAAAGTGGGGCGATCGCCTACGGCGGCAAGTACAGCGCGCCCGACTACGAGCGAATATCGGCCTCGGGCTGCACGCTCGCCATCGAGAACACCATGATCAACCACACGCCCGATGTGAAGGAAAAGTTGCAGAAGCTCGGGCTCGTCGTGCTCACCGAACAGTCGTCGAGCGAGCCCGAAGCACTCGGGCGCCTCGAGTGGATTAAGCTTTTCGGCGTCCTGTTCGACAAGGAAGACGAGGCCGCGCACCTGTTCAACGAGCAGAAGGCCCGCGTCGAGCAAACGTCGGGGCTCGCGTCGTCAGGTAAAACCGTGGCGTATTTCTACATTAACTCGAACGGGGCCGCCGTCACGCGGCGGGCGGGCGACTACGTGGCGCAGATGATCGAGCTTGCAGGCGGCAGCTACGCACTCGATGACGCGCAGACAACGTCGACGTCAGGTTCGTCAGTAACGCTCGAAATGGAGCGCTTCTACGCGACGGCGAAGAATGCCGACATCATCGTCTACAACGGCACCATCGACAAATCGGTTGCCACCTTGAGCGACTTCGTAAGCAAAAACGCGCTATTGTCGCAGTTCAAAGGCGTGAAGAACAGCAACGTCTGGGTCACAAGCGCCGACATGTACCAGCAGATGACTTCTACCGCCGACATTATCGACGAGCTGCACGGGGCGTTCACCGGCGATGACACGAGTGACTTCCATTATCTGAGGAAGCTTGGCTAGCGTCATGAGAAGCCGGCTTTCCATGACATACGACGAATCGGTGCGCGCCGCGCGGTGTCGCGTCGTGACGGCGCTGCTCGCTGTTGTCCTCATCGTGCTCGTCGGGGCCAACCTGTGCATCGGGAGCGTGCTCGTGCCCGCAGACCACATCCCCGGCATCCTTTCGGGCGGCGCGGCCAATTCCATGGAAAGCCAAGTCATCTGGGAGATTCGCCTGCCGCGCGTGCTTTCAGCCGTGCTTCTCGGCGGGGCACTTTCGCTCTCCGGGTTCCTGCTGCAGACGTTTTTCAACAACCCCATCGCCGACCCGTTCATCTTGGGCGTCTCCTCGGGCGCAAAGTTCGTCGTCGCGCTTACGATGATCGTGCTTCTGGGCGCGAACCAGGCCATGTCCTCGCCGGCCATGGTGGCCGCAGCGTTTCTGGGATCGCTTATCACCATCGGCTTCGTGCTCCTCATCGCACGGCACATAAGTTCCATGGCCATGCTCATCGTGGCGGGCGTCATGGTGGGATACATCTGCTCGGCGGCGACGAACTTTCTCATCGCCTTCGCCGACGACCAGTCCATCGTGAACCTGCACAACTGGTCTTTGGGTAGCTTCTCGCGTTCGAGCTGGGACGACATCGCGGTCATCGCGGTCGTGGTGATCACCGTGAGCGCATGCGTATTCGCGATATCGAAGCCCCTTTCCGCCTTCCAGCTGGGAGAAGCCTACGCGAAAAGCGTCGGCGTGAACGTCGCACGCTTCCGCGTGGTGCTCGTCCTTCTAGCGAGCATGCTCTCCGCCTGCGCGACCGCGTTCGCTGGTCCGGTGTCGTTCGTAGGCATCGCGGTTCCGCATCTCGTTAAGTCGGCGCTGAAGTCGTCGAAGCCCATCCGCGTGATTCCTGCATGCTTCTTGGGAGGCGCCATCTTCTGCGCGGGCTGCGATTTGATCGCGCGCACGCTGTTCTCCCCCGTCGAGCTTTCCATCAGCGCCGTCACCGCCATCTTCGGCGCGCCGGTGGTTATCGCACTCATGTTGAAGAAGCGGGTGAGGTAGATGGGGGAATTCGTGCCGCAGCCCAAAACGCTCGGAGGGGACATTCCATGCTTAGACAGTCCTGAGCTCGCACAAAAGCGCCAGAAGGCACTTTCGGCTCGTGCGGAACTGCGCGCGAAACGCCTCCTCCGAGCGGAGTCGAACCTCGAAACCCCGGTCGAAACGCAGGCTGACGGAGCACCGCTTTTCCGCATAAGCGACCTGTCGGCGGGCTACGACAAGAAGGTCGTAGTCGAAGGCGTCGATCTGGAGGTTCGCGCGGGCGACGTCGTGGCACTCATCGGGCCGAACGGCTCGGGCAAGTCGACCATCTTGAAAACCATCACACGCCATCTGGCACCGCTTGCCGGCGCGGTCGAGCTCGACGGGCGGGAGATTTCCCGATGGAAGACGGCGGAGTTCGCAAGGAACCTTGCCGTTATGCTGACAGATCGACCCCGGACCGAGCTCCTCACCTGCCGCGATATCGTAGAGGCGGGAAGGCATCCCTACACCGGGCGAATGGGTACACTCTCGCCCGACGACCATAGTCGGGTCGATGAGGCCATGAAAACCGCACATGTGGAAGAGTTCGCCGAGCGCGACTTCATGCAGATAAGCGACGGGCAACGCCAGCGCGTCATGCTCGCACGCGCGATCGCGCAGGATCCGCGTGTGCTCGTGCTCGACGAGCCCACGTCATATCTCGATATCCGCTACCAGATCGACCTGCTGCGAATACTTCGCCACCTTGCGAAATCGCGGAATGTGGCTGTCATCATGTCCATCCACGAACTCGAGCTCGCGCAGAAAAGCGCCGACAAGGTGATTTGCGTGAAGGACGGCCGGGTCTTCCGCGCCGGCGCACCCGAGGACATATTCACGCGCGAGACGATTGGCGAGCTCTACGGCCTTCAACATGGCACCTTCAACGAGCGCTTCGGCAGCGTGGAAATTGGGCGCCCACACGGCGATGCGCACACGTTCGTCATCGCCGGCGCAGGTACGGGGTCAGCTGTGTTTCGCCAGCTAATCCGGCAGGGCAAGGCGTTCTACGCGGGCGTTCTGCACGAAGGGGACATCGACTGCGAGCTTGCGCGCGACCTGGCGACGGAATGCGTGGCCGAGCGCGCCTTCGAGCCGATCGGGGATAAAACCATAGCCCGCGCCAAAGAGCTCCTCGTCCACTGCGCGCGTCTTATCGTGTGCCCCGCCGCCTTCGGCACCATAAACGCCCGCAACGCAGAGCTCGTCGAGTTCGCACGCTCGCATGGTATCGAGGTCATGCGAGCGTGCGAAGGCGCATCGGAGGATTCCAAAATTGGAGTGGGAAGGATAAACTGGACTTTCTTTTAAGGATCCTCAGGCTACAGCTCCCACGCGGCAAGGTCTCCAAGGCGCCGGAGAACCTCAGGAACAGGAATTTCCACGCCGACGAGCCCAACTAGGCCTAATCCAAGCGAGATTCCAGACTCGACAGACCATTGAGAGTCAGATCGTTGGCGACCTCAGAGACGCGCTCGATAGGAACCGAGCCGTCAGACAGCGCCCACGTGCGATAGATACCGATAATACCCGACAGCAAAAACGCCAGATAGTAGTCGAACATCTCGTCCTTGAGACCTTGGGGCAGCAGATCGCGCTCGGCAATCTCATGTTCGAGCGGCGCACGAAGACGAGCCATGAAATCATCGAGCGGAATATTCTCGATCAGCTGACGATTGAGCACTAAGTTGTTGCACAGTGCCTCATTAACGGTTTTAAAGAAGGTCGCCGCCGCGCCAAGAGCGCGCTCGCTGGTGTCACCGTCCATAGAAGCAAGCGTTTTCTCGACCGAGTCGACAATCATCTCCACCACACCGACGGCAATGGCATCAAGCAGGCCGTCAACCGTACCAAAGTGAACGTAGAAGGTCTTGCGGTCGACATTGGCCTCGCGCGCGATGGCACTCACCGTAATGTCTGCCAGCGGCTTTTCCATGAGCAGGCGCTCGAAAGCCGAAAGGATGGCATTACGGCTGCGAACGATGCGACGATCAAGACGCGGTTTGCTGGTTGCCATGGGCGTGTCCCTTCGATATGCGCGCATTCATCAACAGATGAGAGATAATCTACGTAAGAGGATTATCCCCCATACAGCACAAATATGCCTCGCATCATGAAGAACGCACGACTGCCCTACTGCGACTTAGGGTGCTTCTTCTTATTGAGTGCCGACGGAGATACGCGAATACCGTCTCCTGTCTGACGCACATAGGCCTTATGAGCCGGCTTTGCGGTCCCAGAAGCCTTCTGAGCGTGCTTCTTGGGATCAACGGTAACAGCATTCGTGGGGTGCGGCTTAGTGGGCGCAGAGGGCATCTGAGGCGTGCGGCCGAGCTTGCGCATCACGCGACCCCAGCGCGCATGGATGCTCTCGTTGTGGGCGCTCTTAAGTCCCAGCAGGGGCGCAGCCAAAATGGTCGGCGCAATAAACGTAATGAGACGCCACAGCAGATAGCCGGCGGTCGAAGCCGAACCGAAGAAATGACCCAAGAACAATGCAAAGCCGCCCTCAGCGCCACCAGTTCCACCGGGCAAGGGAACCGCAGAGCTTAACAGCTGGACAAAGGCGCTCGCGGCCATGACCGAGAAAAAGTCGACCTCGTGGTGGCCAAAGGCAAGCATCAGGAAATACGGAACCAGATAGAAAAACGCGAGCTGCAGCATGGTGATAAACACGGTGAGCAGCATGGAAGAAAAATGTCCGGCCGAAAGCTTGAACTTCTCGGAGAAGGAGTAGATCTCGCCATCGACAAACGTGCGCCAACCCTCGATCTTAGTGGCCGAGACACCAATGCGCTCGAGCCAATTGATGATGCAATGGGCGACGCGCGTGACGGTCTTAGGCATGAGAGCGACGGCGAAGATGCCCAGCAAGATGCAGCAGTGCCCACCAAAGCTAAAGACGCACAGCAGCGTCATGTCGCCATAGCGCTCGGCAAAAAACGGCATGCGAGCAAGCAGTAGGATAGCGCCCCAGGCAACGAGGCCAAACTGATACACGATAAAGCGCGTGAACTGCGTGGCTCCGGCCTCGCCGACATTTTGGCCTGCCTTGGTCAGGCGGTAAATCTGGGCGGGAGTCGATCCCATCATCATAGGCGTCAGGTTGCCAAAGAAGATGCCACTCGCCTCGACCGAGATCAGGTCGCGAATGCCAACGGGTGAATTGGGGTCGAGCCAGACAGCGATCGCATAGGCCACAATGCCAAAGAACAGATACATGAACATGCAAAGACACGCGACAACGAGCCATGACGCTTGGACGCTCGACATAGCGGCCCAGAACTGCCCCATCTGCCCGGTTACCACCAGATAGACGATATAACCCACCAGCACGACGCCGATAAAGATGGCGCCGCGGCGTGCGCTCTTATTGTCATCTCCGCCCGAGGCCTCAACCTCGACCTGGGGCTTAGACGTATGCTGAGAGGACTCCGTCATGAGACTCCTTCTAACAGTCAAAATATCTTGGATATTCTATCCTGTATGCCTTAATAAGCAAACACAAGCAGCACAACAGGCATTATTCATTTCGTAAGCCGTGTAAGACCGCCTAGGAAGCACCGTTGGGACCAAATTGGGACCAAAAATTAAAGCCGTATCCCGTGATTGGGGTACGGCTTTTATAAACCCTGCGTCTCCCGACGCTGGATTTTCGTGTGCCTTTATTTTAATCGCTATCGCGGAACGCACCGACGATGCACAGAGCCAAGAAGAATATCAAGCTGCCGAAGGTGCTGCCCAAGATAAAGGCTATGACGATGCCCATCATCGGCGGGTACCGTCGGACACGTAGCACTGGAGTCGATCGAGCGCGTAGCCGTAGATGCCAGCGTAGTCATCGCCGCCGTAGGTCGTGCCGTTATCGCAGACCTCGTCATGCCAGTTTGCGTGGGCGACGTCCTGAGAACGGTAATAGACCTGCTTGTAGTCACCGTTGGGCGTGATGTAGTACATCTGGACGCCGTCGATTGTCTGGCCCCAGATGCCCGCCATGCCGTTCACGCTGTCGCCGTAGTTGGCATACTGTACCCAGCCGAGCCAACCGCTCTCCTTGGTGTGGACGCGATAGCGAAGGGTGCCGCTGTCAACCCATGCAATCAGCATGTCGTGGGAGCCATAAGGCACGCCAGCGAAGCCCTCGCTGTTGCTGTCATTGAAGTTGGTCACGGCATCGTTCCACGCGCCGTAGCGGTTATGGAGCGCATAGTGGATGTTCACACTCTTGCCCGTGGACTTGGGGAACTTGGTACGGGTGGCAGAATAAGAAGGCTGATACGTGCCGCCGTTGGCATCGGTCGGCGCGATGGGAGCGACATAGCCGCTGCCGAGATAGGCTGCCACGGCCTGCTTGAACTCATACCACGTCTTTCCGTAAGTGCGGAAATATCCGTTCGGGTCGGTATGATCGGAGCCGCCCCAGCGCTGAGCCGCCTCGTAGTGGCTCAAGAGTCGGGAGGTATCCCAACCGTGTGCACACAGCTCGTCGCCAGCCCACTTCACGGCCTCGTTCCACTGCTTTGCGAAGTCGGCGGCGTTGGTGGCATGAGCCAACTCGATGCCGACCGTGTATCCATTGCCGTTGCCCACGTGCCAGCACAAGCGGTTCTCGGGCACCGTGTTGTACACGGTGGAACCGTCAAGCTCCATGACGTGATGAACGGCATAGGTGTCGTCGCGCGACCACAACAGCGTGTGGTTGTAAGCAGACGCGCCAGGGTTTGCCGTCTCGTGGATGACGAGGTAGGACGCATTGAGGTAGCCGTGACCATTAGATACGTACTTGTTGACGCTCTGGTATGCCTCCGCGCCGCACGGGGCGGCAAGGGCCGCCACAAGGGCGATGGCGACGGCAATGGCGCTGCGGAGCCTTACCCTGCGCCTACCTATATCGTCTTTGGAATCTGTCATTTGACCTCCTTGGTCGAGTAGGGTTCGTCGTATCCGAGCGCTCGCGCGGAGTCGGACACGCCGCTTGTGGTCGGGTCGGTCAGCACGCCGAGCGCGACCAAGACGTTCAGGACGATGCACACGAGCTGTGCCAGCGAGTCCTGAGTCACGGGCGGCACGATGCCGAAAATGCCGCAGACCTGGTAGACGAAAGCGAGTACGGTGGTGGCGAGAGCCGCCAGCGTCGCCTTGTTCTTGAGTCGAAGTTTCCAATTGATGCGCATGGTCTTTTCCTTTCTAATCTGAGCCGCCTACTCCCCTGTGCATGTCGCAGTTGCGCTCAAGCCTGTCTATGCGGCTGAAAAGCGTCGCAATCTGCTCGGTGTGCTTTGCGATCGCGATGCCGTGGTCATCGAGCTTGCGGTTGATTTCTTTGATGCCGGACGTGACCTCGCGCATCGACTCGATAAGCGAGTCGAGCTTGTCGTCGGTGTGCTGCTCCTTGGCGGAGCGCGACTTGCTCCCCTGCATACGTCCGATGAAAAAGGTGAGTATCACGATTACGGCGCTTGCGAGTGATGCGGCCTCGTCGATGTTGAATGCCTGTGTCAAAGCTCAATCCCCATAGGTATTTCCGGCGCTCGATAGCACGCCTATCGGTCACTGTCACCTTGAGGATGCGGTGCCGAGAGAAAGCGCGCGTGCCAAAAATCCCAGACGGGGCACGCGGGTCTACCACGTGAGACGTCTGGGATTTCTTAGAGATTGATTCTGTTTTCAGAAGCCGCAGCCGGGCCAAGTCGGTCCGCAAGGCGCAAAGAGTTTGAGCACTTCCATCCTTAGCGGCCTAATTCCACCTATTCGGCCGTGTACTCCTCGCTGATAATTTCCTTGTACTCGTCGACGGTAATCCACTTGCACTCGACTGCCTTGTGTACTCGCGCCTTGGTCCAAAGAAATCGGTCGTAGTACTTCTTGACGAGTGCGAAGTGCTTGGAGTGCTCGTCAACTTTCTTAGTCGGCATTACTGGTCACCTCCGACAGTCATGAGCAGGTAGTCGATGTTCGCCGTGTTCTGCTCGGTCTGCGTCGGCTGCGAAACCTTCTCGCGCATCTGACCGAGAAGCGTCTGCACGTCAGGCACTGCACCGCTGTCGTAGGCGGCAAGCGCCGCTGTGTAGGCCATCTTCTTGGCCTTCTGCTCGATGTACGAGTCGTCGTCGATGACGCCCGCCTCATGGGCCGCGTCTGGGTCGCCCAGCTGCGAGAGCAGGTTTCGCAGCGCGTTCACCTCAGCCTGTGTGCCGTCGTCCACGATGTCGGGACGCTCCTCATTAGTGTCCATTCGGACTCCTTTCTGTTACTTGATGCGCGTGCATCGTATCGGTGGCGTGAGACTGGCTTGCACCGACGACTAGCTCGACGAACAGCCGGTCGAAGTCGCGCACGACCCGGTGCACGTTCATACGGAACCTCGGCCTGCCGTCGCCTCGTTTCCGCTCAAGAGACCCACGGAACGACATGTAGGAGACGTACGCCTGCTCAAGCGTCATACTCCCATCTGCGACCATACGTGAATGTACGCGCAACTTCCTGCGCTCACGTGCGAGGGATTTTGGTATCGGCGTCACGACAATCCTGCCAGACTCTGTGAAGCGGAATCGCTTCTTGAGGAACGTGAACCCGCGCGTGAGCTTCACTACTTTGGTCTTCCTCTCGTTGATGGTGATTCCGAGAGACGAGCACAAGATGCGTGCGGCGTCGAGGAACCGCCAGAGGGTATCCTTGTCGAGCGCTATGAAGTAGGAGTCGTCCATGTATCGGCCAGACGCCTCGATTCCGCGCCAACGTTCGCCGAGGTAGTCGAGCGGGGACGGTATGGCGACAGCCAGCGCTTGGTTCGGCTCGCTGCCGAGGCCAAGCCCGATCCTGCCGTTCGCTTCTATCTGCAAACGCATGAACTCGATGGCGGCTGGGTCTGTGAGCGTCCGCCTCACGAGGTCGAGCGCCGTTCCGTGGTCGATTGTCCCGAAGTAGTCGGAGAAGTCCATGAGCAGGACGTAGCCCTCAGTGCCGTGCCTGCGGTAATGCTCGGCGAGCTGTCCCTTAAGGCGCATGAGGGCGTAGTCCGTGCCCCTGCCGCGCATGTTGGCCGCGCATCCCGGCGTGAGAGTCGGCCATATGGCCGGGGCAATGACCGCCCTCGTGACGGCCTTCTGTATCACGCGTTCGGAGAACCGCGGGGCGGCTATCGCCCTGTCCTTCCCACGCTCGATGACGTGGAACCGGACGAAGCCCTTGCGGATGTCGTTGCCAGCCAAGAGGTCCCGGCGTGCGTAGAGCGAGTTGCGCAGGGAGTGGATCATGTAGCGTTGGACGCTTGCCTTCCAGCGGACGCCCTTGGCGGCGTCGCGTGCCGCCTCGTGGATGTTGTCGAGGTCGGCGGCAGCGGAAATGGTGAGGGCCGCGCAGCGTTTTGCCCTGTTCGCGGCCCTTTTCGCATCGCGTCTGGCTCTCCTGGCCTTTCGGCGCTCATCGCTATTCATGAGGGCATCCCGCACGGCCTTCGCCTATGGGCGCCGGCGTTCCCAGGCCGCTTAGGGAGGAGCAATGAAACCGCGTCGAGCGCCGAAGCTCGCGGCCATGCAAGGAGCGGACTGCCCTCCCGGCGGGATGCGTCTTTACGGGCGCATGCCCGAACGTCGGCCCTTCCTTCCTCATGTGCTCGGAGCCTCGCGCATCGGCGAGGCTGTCTGGCGAGTATGAGCAATCCCACGCGCGGGCGAATCCAGTCGTTCGTGGCATCGTTGTAGTTGGCGTTGCCGTTGTTGTTGACGCAGCAGACGTTCGCAGACGAGCCACCACTGACGGAACGGAGCCACCAGTTGTAGCGGTTAACAAGGGACGACGTACTTCCATTCTAACACGCACTGATCAGCCGAACGCCCTTGCGTGCGCCTTTGAGCAGCTTTATCTCGGAGTCGACAAGTCCCGCCATGCGCTCGAATGCCCCGGTGTGTTGCGTGTCTCCCTTTCGGCGGTATACCTCAAGGTATGCCTGCGCGTCCTGGTACAACTGCTCGCAGTCAGCGACGGCCAGTGTGAGGTAGCGCTTGCGTGCCGCGACGTTCTCGGCGGTGTTCGGGTAGAACGCCTCGGACTTGACGATGTTGTAGACGACGCTGCGGGCAGTCTCTGCCATCGGGACGGCGAACGTGAAGCGCTGCGATTTCGGGATAGCACTCGATGTTACGATGCTCAGCACCTCCACGCGCAGCTCGATGGCCGTGTTGTAGAACTCGCGCTCGCTCAGGTTCCTCAGTCTCTCTGGTACTCCGCTCAAGGCGGTCCTCCTTTCTCAAGGCGCACGCGCAAGGCGTGCGCCAAGGTGAGTGTTCGGTACGGTCCGCTACGCTACCCTAGGAGGAAGCCCACGCGCGGGCGAACCCAGCCGGACGCGGCATCGGTGCAGTAGGCGCGGCCGCCGGTGCCGACGCAGCAGACGCGCGCAGACGAGCCACCACCGACGGAACGGAGCCACCAGGAGCAGCGGCTACCGTTGAGTCGGTGCGCCGTGTCCCTGAACAGGTCGAACTGGCAGTCGAAGCCGACGGAATAGCCGCTCGTGCCCCAGACCGGACAGCCGTAGACCTCCATCTCGGAGAGCGACCACACCTTGCCGATGTCCTGCCAGCTCCAGTTGTTGGAGTCGGTGAGCGCACCGGATGCGCTGTAGCGCTCCTCAAGCAGCACGCGCTGCGTGAGGATGTACTTGGTCAGGCCCTCGGGCAGGCACGCCTCGAAGGCCTTCTCCCAGCCCTTGAGCTGCGAGCACAGGTACGGGTTCTTAACGTCCGCCGTGCCCTGGTTGGTGTTCGTCTTGTTCCACGGGATGTACGAGGAGTTGGCAACTCCGCTGTAGGACGAGCTGACGGCGATGGGCGCCGAGGCCACGAACGCGATGTGGTGCCCCTTGCTGCGGTCGTCGCACCACAGGTACGGGTCGATATGCGCGATGACGAATCGCACGGACTGCTGGCCCGCCACGCCGGACGCGGAGACGAGAGGAACGTCGAGGTAGTCGCCCACGCGCAGGCCAGCGAAGTTGTTCGCCACGATGCGCTTGTGCAGCGCGTCGTAGACCGTGCCGCTACCGATCTCACCAGCGAGAAGCGTTGCGATGCTCTGCCCGCCGTACTTTCCAATCAGACACTGTCGGTTGTACTCGGCGTTGTTGAGCGCCATCTGCGAGTTGTTACGCGAGGTCGGGTCGACCATCTCGTACGGGACTCCACCAACCGACAGGACCTTTGCCTGTGCCATGTGTATTCCTTTCTATGCGAGTGTCAGTGTGGCGCCGGATGCCGTGCACGACGAGGCGAACGTGATGGTGTCACCCGATGCCTTTGCCTTGGACGACGGGCAGTAGACCGTACCGTCCGAATATATAAACTCGCCGCTGAGATTGGCGAGCCGCTGGAACAGCTGGGCGTTCTGCTGCTTGAGCGCGGCCATATCGGAGCTGCCAGCGCTGCCCAGCGCGACCGAGTTTGCAATTTGGAGGGCTTGGTTTGCCGCAGCGTCGGCACGTGACGCCGCGCCGGACGCCTGCTGAGATGCCCTGTTCGCCGTGTCGGTGATTTCCTTGATGATCGCGCCGTTGTTCTGGTCGACGGCGTCGTGGACGTTGTCGACCATGTCCTCGTAGGTCGCCACGCGCTTAACGTCGCCAGCCGCGAAGCAGATGTACGCGGCCTTGCCGTCCTTGGCGTTGGAGTCGCCGGACACGACAACCGCCCACTCTCCGGGCATCAGCTTTGCTGGGTTGAAGTTCACGTATGCGCCACGGCGCATCTGGATTGCCATTTAATACCCCTTATACTGCGAGTCCGCTGGTGTGTAGTAGTCCCATCCGACGAGCAGCCCCTTCTCGAATGTCAAGACGTAGTCCCTGATGGCGTTGTTCATCGCGATTGGGATACGCACCTGAGACGTGAGCGGAAAGCTGTCAGTGACTTCTTTGACGAAGTTCTCCCTGTTCAGGAACGCACCCGTGCTCTTCTGGGAAATCTCGCCGCCGTAACCGGGAGACGAGTAGAAAACGTCGATGCCGTTGATGCAGACATGAACTCCATTTGCCATAAGAACGAGAGCGACCGATATGGTGTAGCACGGAAGTCCGTTACTCCCCGCTTCGTTGCTCTTCTTTAGAGTGAATTCGACGATGAACGGCTGCGACTGAACCCCAAAGGATTGCGTGTCCTTACTTGTGTCGACCTCATACTCAAGCGCGTCGTACTTTCCACCGAGAATGTGCCTGTATCCGTTAGCGTAGAAATCGACCCTTACGCCGATCGACACTCGCGTCTTTCCCGCGTAGACGAACGCTTGAACCTTCTCCCTACACTCAAATCCGTACGACTTCGGGTCTGATGCGACTCCATCGGCCTCCCAAATCGGGTTGCCGTTGTAGCCGCTCTTTGAGACCGTGACCATCTTGTAGTTCTTTGGCTTGATGGTCAGCGCGTCCTTTACGCCACCGGACATGAAGGAGATGCCGGAAGATGACACGCTCACGGAGTTGGTGTCGTCTCCGATTCTAAGCAGGTTCCTGATAGCGACCCGCTTTGCGTCGATTGAGCCGCTGCCGATGTAGTCCGCGTTGACGAACAGCTGGCCGTCCTGCGTGAACAGTCCCTTAATCTTGCCGTTGTCGGTCAGCAGGTTGAAAACCTTTTTCTGGTCTAGTCCGTTGACCGTGTCAACCGCAGTCTTGGCGTTTTGGTTCGCCGAGGTCAGAGCCGAGTTGAACACGGGGTCGGTATACGATGTGCCGCCGTCGCTCCACGTGATGTGAAGTCGCTGCCAGTAGTACTTCCCGCTGGACCAAGCAGGGACAGATGTCGACCATGAGCCGCCAGTTACGGCGCTCGGCGTGGTGCTCAGATAGTACTCGGGGACGGACGACTTGATACCGCGACCGTCCTTGCCGTCGACGCCGTTCGCGCCGTCTGCGCCCTTGCACAGCGTCCATGTGTACTTCGTAGGGTCGGTAGGGTCCTTGACGGTGAGGTCGACGCACTGGCCGATGTATTTCTTGCCTGAGCCGTCGGTCGTGCTGAAACCCTGCTTGCCGTCGGCACTCGTGGCGTAGGCGATGTGGAGGTAATAAGTCTTGCCGTCGGTGCCGTTCTTTCCCGGCACTCCATTCGCGCCGTCGGCGCCCTTAATGAGCGACCACTGATACCTCGTCGGGTCGGTCGAATCGGCCTTGACATTATCGACATAGGTGCCGAGGTAGGTCTTGCCTGAGCCGTCGGTCGTGCTGAAACCCTGCTTGCCGTCGGCACTCGTCGCATATGCGCGGTGGAAGTAGGTCGACACGCCGTCCTTTCCTGCGGGGCCGCGCTCGCCGTCCTTGCCGTCGACGCCGTTCGCGCCGTCGATGCCCGAAATGCATGACGGCATGGACTCAATCTGTGCGCCGCTCTGCATGACGGTGATGATTTTGAACCAGATGTAGCTGCCAGCCTTGCGCGGTGGGCACGAGTCCTGCCAGCCGCTCGTCGGGGCAGTGGTGTTGCTGGTAGACGTGGCGTACTTCGTAACGGTCTTTGACGCTGCCACATCCGTGGTGGCGATGACCTTGCCGCCGACGGTCGATTTATTCCCCAGCTTTAGGTTGGCCTCTTCGGTGTCCAGGTCGATGAAGCTGTTTCCATTCTTCGAGCTGATTCGGCCAGTGGTCAGGTAGTCCGCGTTGATGCCGATCGCGTAGATGCGGTTCAGCACCGCATTGCCGTCAGCGCTGAGTCCCGTGGCGTATGTCTTTCCGGCATCGGTGGAGATGCCGATTCCGCTCGCGGTCACCTTATAGATAATCTTTGACTGCCCGGTCGTCGGCTTGTCGTGCAGGTAGTACACGGTGGAGCCGTCGGGCTGCTTCGCCTCGGTGTGGTAGAGTCCGCTAGCGTTTGCAAGCGTCTCGCCGAGGTTCTTTATCGTCTCGTCCCTGATGCCGAGTTCCTGATGCAGCTCGTTGCGTGCCTTGACCACTGCGGACGTGCTCGCGCCCGCGTTGTCCGCGCTGTTCCTGCTCGCGCTCTTGGCGCCGCACGAGACGGTCATGCCGCCGTTCACGGAGTACTTCACGCGAGTCACGTAGGTCTTGTAGACATTCTGCTTGCGGTCGATGACATAGGCGCAGTCCCCCGCCTCCAGGCTCGGGACGCAGATGTGCTTGCCGCTGAACGGCCTGAACCTAAGACCGATGACCTTGGCACCGATGCGGTCTGCGACGGACTTGCCAGTGCCCGGGATGATCAGAGGGTTATTGCTCACGTCGAGCACGTAGCCCTCGGAACCGACCGTGTAGGTGCCGCCGTTGGTCGTCTTGCTGCAGACCGTGACGCTGCGCTCGGTCACGCGTACCCCAGTGATTACGACGTCATCCGTGTTGACCGTGATGTTGCTAAAGGCATAGAGCCTGTGGACGTTCCTGTTGGTGAAGAACGTGCCGCCGTCTGCGGACGCGCCGCTTGAGTAGTCGGTGAAGTTGCCGCCGTCCTTGGACGCTCCCGTTGCGTAGGGCTTGGCAGAGTCGAACTGGCCGCCGTCCAAGTCGGACTCCGCCTCGAACGGAGCGGAGTCGTACCAGACCGTCCTGAGCCTGCCGTCGTTAGTGATGGAGGCGTTTACGCAGAGCGCCTGACATGTGTACGCCAGAGCCTGCCTGCACGTGGCGTTGCTGTCGACGTAGCCGTACTCGAACTTTGTGTCGAACGCCTTGTCCCCGTTATCGGCCCAAGTGACTCCGCAGTGCCTGCACATGTCGGTCAGGAGCGTGCGGACGGATGCGTTCGCTCCCTGCAGGGCGCCGACGGACGCGAGAAACGTCCTGAACGGCTTCTCGAACTTGGACATGTTGTCGAGCGCCGAGATGGCGATGGTTCCGTTGTAGGAGTCGGGCTGGTTGGCGGTGTAGACGCCGCGCTGAATCCACTCAGTGCCCTTGGACAGCTGCTTGCCGACCCAGACGACGAACTGCGCCTTGGTGAAGTCGCAGGCGTCGAACCTGCCGTCGTGGTTGTTGAGCGTGATGGTCATCTGGCCGATAATCGCCGTGCCGATGTCGAACGAGCTGTCGGATGAAACCTGCTGGTCGAAATCGCAGGCGACGATGTCGTCGCCAGTCAGCTGGCGCACGGTATTGTCGGCGAAGGTGATTTTCGCCTTGATAAGCTGGTTCGAGTTCTCGTTAAGGGACAGCTCATACTCGCTGCTGATGCTGAGCATGGGCTACCTCTCGATCAAATCGAAGCTGAGTGTCTTGTATCGAGTTCCGCTGACCCAGACGTACTGGAGCGGGGCGGAGCGGTCTCCGACGTAGAAGCAGCGCGTCTCCATGCATCCGTCCATCGCGTCCCAGTAGCGGACGTAGATGTACTCGGGGTTGACGGCCTGCAGGATTGCAGCAACCTGGGCGGCTGTGGGCTGCGCCCAGGTGCACTTGAGCTTTCGCTTCTGGCAGAGGCGCTGCTTGTACATGGTCGCGGTCGAGTCCATGACTCGTCCCGCATCGGAGCCGGACACGTCCTGCAGGCCCCATTCGAGCGAGGACGGGTCGGGCGAGACGGGGCGCACGCCGTCGGCGCTCGCCCCGATACTCAGGATTGCCAAGTGGCTACTCCAAACTCACCACGCCTCGACGCGCGAGGCTTTCGTTACCCTTTACGACCGCGCGGGCAAGGTCCTCGTTGCCGACCCGCAGGACGATGGTGGTGTCTCCGCCGCCGTTTGCCTGCTGGCCGCCGAGCTGCCCGGTGGTCATCGCGGACTGCACCATGGCCTTGGTCATGGCGCTTACCGCAGTCTCAGTCTCGAATGAGGTCGGGAAACCCTCGTGCGAGGTGTATCGGCTGGAGGAACCGTCGAACGTGGACGCCGAGGTGGAGCGAGCAAGGTTCTCGGAGTTCTCCAGCATGGACGCCACCTTGGAGCCGTCGAAGCCGTCGCCGATCGCGTTGCCGTAGGCCTTGCCGACGTTCTCGCCGAACTTCGCGGCCTCCTTCGTGGCGTCGAGCGACTGGGCGGTCATGTCGGTAACGGCGTCGGACACCGTCTTGGCGCTGTCGGAGATGCCGATTGCGAAGCCCTCGCCGAAGTAGCCGCCGATTTCCATCGTGACTCGGGACGGTGAGTGGATTCGCAGCGCACGGCGCATCCTGTTAGCAGCGTTGGTCGCAATGACCTCTGCGGTGTTGTAGATGGTCCAGCGTGTGCTCCACAGGCCGTCATCGAATCCGTAGCCGACGTACCTACCGGCGTTCTCGTACCAGCCTCGGTAGTCGCGCAGGCCGCTCTCGCCGGATGCCGCGACGGAATGCGCGGCGGAGCTTGCGTTCACGCCACGGAGTCCATTCTTGAAGCTGTTGCCGAGCGCCCTGCCCGAGTTGCTGGCAGTTCCGCTGCCGTTGCGGAAAGCGTTCGCCGCCCTGTTGGACGCGCTGGACGCAGCCGACACCGCGCCACTGGCGGCGTTCGACAGGCCGCTCCTGTAGCTGTTCATGACGGCGGTTCCGGCGCTGTGGGCCGTTCCAGTGCTGGATCGGAAAGCGGACACGACCCTGCTGCTCACGCCGCGCGCCGCGCTTGCTGCGGACTCTGCCCCGGCGCTGATGCCGTCGCCGTAGCCGCCGGACATGTTCTTGCCTGCGGACTTCGCCTTGGTGTAGCCCGTGCCGCCGTTGAAGCCCGTGACGGCCTTGTCGCGCACGCACTGCGCCTTGGACTTTACGTTAGCCGCTCCAGCGTTGATGCCGTTGGCGAAGTTGTTCACCATCGTCTCGCCGCTGGTCTTGGCCTGCTTCTTGGCGGACGCGAACTCCTGGGCAGTCTCCTCGGAGGTTTTCTTGGCCTCGGACTTGGTGTTCTCCTTCTCTGATTTCACGCCGTCCGTGGCGCCCTTGGCGTTCTTCTTGCCAGCCGCGCTGGACTTGGTTGAACCGGCGCCGAGTGCGTTGGCGAACGAATCGGTACCGGAGTTCGCGGCGTCCTGGAGCTGCTGGATGAACTGCTGCGACTGCGCGCTGGTCGGGTTGTTGACGACTTCCTGCAGTGCCGTCGCCATCTTCTCGGGACCAGCATCGCGCAGCGACTGAACCATAGAGCTGTTCATGCTCCAGCCCGTGATGGAGCACAGCTGAATCAGGTTGTCGGACCACTGCTGCTGCACCGCGAGGTTGTTGGCGAGGTTGGTGTTGACGGTCTCAAGCGACATGCTCGAACCGGTCTCGATCGCGTCGAAGCTGTTGATGGTCTTCTGCGAGAAGCTGTCAATCTGCTGCGCGACGTTATCGAACGACTGCCCCGTTTCCGCGAGGTGCTGCGCGAACTCCTGCTCGGAGAAGCCCGCCATAGCCAGAGCGTCTTTCAGGTTGTCGTGCGACTGCTCGTACTGCTTGATGGACTCGACGTTGTTCTTGACCTGCTGCTCCTCTTCGGACAGGACCTCGTTGGCCTGCTTGGTGGAGTCTGTCGCCTGCCCGGTGGCATCGCTCAGGCCGAGAAAGCCGAGGACCGCGTTTCCGATGCCGTCGATGATGGGCTGGAGCAACGTCAGGATGCCGCTAAGCGCAGCCATGAACACCATTCCGGGGAACGCGGAGATGGCGGCGTTCAGCAGGCTCTGTGCGGCTGCTCCAGCCGTCTTTGCAACAGTCATGGCTGTCTCAGCGACAGTCATCGCTCCAGTTGCGACGGTGCTCGCGCCAAGCTTGGCCGTGTTCGCAGCCACCTCAGCGCCAGCCTTGAGTTCGGCGGCGGCCATCTTGCCAGCGCCCGCGACGGTCTTGTCCTGACTGGCCGCGTAGTCCATAGCGGCCAGCTTAGCGGAGTTCAACTTGTCCTTGGACTGCTCCAAGGCAAGGTTGCTCTCGGCAGTCTTTACGCGCATCGCCTGAGTCTTGACGCCAAGTTTCTCGGCGTATGTCACATTCTCGCCGAGAGCGGAACGAGCCTCGTTCAACTTGGTCCGCTCGTTGGCGAGCGCATCTGCGGCGTCTGCCGTAACAGTCTTGGCGCGCTCCGTCGCCTTTGCGGCGAGATCGGTCTTGTCCTTCGAGATTCCGAGAGCAGATGCCAGCTTGCCAAGGCCCTCCTTGGCGCTCTCGACTCCGGTCTTGAGGTTCGACTTGAGGTCGGTCGAGAGAAGTTTCACCTTATCGGACGACTCAGCGGACTTGCCGGAGACAATCTTCGCCATAGCGCTGAAAGCCGTGCCGATTCCCTGCAGCCCCTTGGCGATGCCGTTGGTGACTGCAAGGGCGGTGAGGGCCGCGCCGAGCATCGTCGCTGCGACGCGAGCTGGCTCGCTGTTGACCAGAAGCTCCAGCATCACCTGCAGGACGGTGTCGATTGCCTGGAAAGCAACGGCAGCGGTAGTGAACGCCACGTCCGCGACTGCCTCGGCCAGACGCAGCACTATCGCTGCGCCGATTCCAGCGGCCTGACCGAGCTTACCGAGCGCATCGGTATTGCGAATAAACCAATCCTGCCAGCTCTGCAGATTCTCGATGCTGCGGTACAGGGCGTCGCGGAACCTCTCACCAATCCATGCGACCAGCTGAATGAGAGCAGTGTCAGTGAAGCCCTTAATCATGGTGCCGACGGCGTTGATAGCAGCCGAAAGAGTCAGGCACATCTGGGCAGCATGGTCGAACTGCAGCGCAATAGTCTCGGGGAAGTTGAACGCGACAATCAGCGGCCCGATGATTTCGACAATCTGGCGAACCGCGTTGCTGATTAGGTTCGCCACGCCAGCTATCTCGTTCTTGACGGCGCCGACGATGTCGAGTCCGTCGAACTGGTGCTGGATGGCCTTGCCGAGGACCTTGAAGTCGTCGACGAGCGGCTGGAACGCCTTTCCGATGCGGTTCAGCATGTCCATTATCTCGTCGTACAGCTTGTCGCTCAGGCCGTCGCCGAGCGACCAGTCGTAGTCATCGAGCTTGATGTCGGAGATGTTCGGTGCGCCGCCGCCACCGCCTGCGCCGCCACCGCCGCCGGAACCGCCAGAGCCGGAACCGGAACCGCTTGAGGTCTCGTTGAACTTGTTGATTTCGTCGAAGCCCATGAGCTGACGCTTCAGTTCCTCGACCTGCTTTGCGGCCTTTCCGGCCTTGTTACCAGCGCCTCCTGCGGCGTTACCGGCGTTGTCGATGGCGTCTGCAGCGTCATCCGCTGCTGCGGCGGTGCCCTCGTATGCGCCGCCGTCTCCGAAGCCCATGTTGGCGATGGCGGTGCCGCCAGTCACCTTGGCGAGCAGGTTTGCGAGGGTCGCCACAGCCTTTACGACCGCGACGGCAACCGGGATGATGGCCTGCAGCATCGGCAGGAACACGTTGCCGATCGCCTGCGCGGCGGTCTGCATCTGGCTCTTGAGGATTCGGATTTGGTTGGCGGGTGACGCGGCGGTCTTTGCAAGGTCTCCGTGCGCCCAGCTGACCTGCGACATTATCGCCTTGTAGCGAAGCATGGCCTTCTCGGCCTGCGTCATCTTCGACACCTGCTCGTTGAGGCCCATGTTGTAGGCCTCCTGCTGCAGGCGCGCGTTGGTCAGGTCGTAGCCAAGCGCTCGCAGCGGCTCAATCTCTCCGGCAAGACCGGAACGGACCTTCTCGAACGCCTCGTCATTCGAGATGTTGAAGAAGGACGCGAGGTCGTAGGACAGCTGCGTGAGTCCCTTGGACATGGTGTACGCGTTGTTGGCCGCGACGCCCATGCCCTGCGCCATGGTCATGAACGTGCCCTGGTTTTTCAGGAACTCGCCGGAGTTGATGCCGAGCGCGGCCTGCACCGCGTCAGCGTACTCGTGCGCTGTGGCGGCGTACTGGCCGAGGGACGTGTCGGCGAGGTTGATATTCTCGATGTAGCGGTTGGACTGGTCGACGCAGTAGGCGATGCCCTGCCCGACCTTGTAGAGGGTCGAGGCGACGGTCGCTACGGCACGGATGACCGATGCCGAGGTTCGCAGCTTTGAGATAAAGCTGTCAAGAGAGGACTCGGCCTGCTTGGTGCCGCTGGCCGTGCTCGCGCCGAAGCTCTTGGACGCGCTCTTTATCGTCCTGAAACCGGACGCGACGCTTGCGAACTTCTCCGGGAGCTTGCCCAGAGAGTCGTTGATCGCATCGCAGGCGGCGCGGAAGGACGCCATGTCCATCTTGTCGAGCGACGCGGCAAGCTCCGGGAGCTTCTTGAGCGCGTTGACGGTGGTTCCCAGGTTGGACCTCGGCAGGGCGCTAAGCTCCGCGAGCGAGGTGTACAGGCTGTGGAACTTTGTCGCGTCGAAGCTGACCTGGTTCATCTCCGCGACCGAGGCGGCGATTTTCCTGATTTGGTTGGCGATGCTGGAGGACAGCTTGAGTCCGCTAAGCGAGCGGACGGAGTTGACCGTCTCGCGCACCTGGGCGGAGCTGTTCATCTGCGAGGTGGCCGCCGCGATAGCGGAGACGTTCTTCGCCACGGTAGACGAAATCTTGACGCCCTGCAGCTGCCGCACGGCGTCGGCGATCGCAGCGACGTTCTTGCTGTCCACGCGAACGGACGACAGCTTTGAGATGCCGTCCGCTACCTTCGACAGCGACGTTCCGACGCCGCGAGTGCCCGTCTTGAGTTCTTTTACGTCATCGGCTAGGCCTCTGACGGCGCTGCGGGCGTTGTCCGCTTTGGTCTCGATAGAGATTCGCAGCTGGTCGATGCTGGCTTCTGCCACGGCTACCCCATTTCTGGGGGCGCAATCCCGCCGTGCTTACACTAGGCAGGCCCATGTCCCATGAGCCATACAGCCATTTTCTCGTGCGCGGATTTCTCCTCGTGCGCCGAAGCCTCCTCGGGAGTCCTAGACGACGTGATGCCGTAAGGCTCCTCCGGGTAAGGCTCGGGGTCGGCATTCTTGACGAACGGGTTGAGCGCCGGGACCAGCGAGGCGATTGAGTTGTAAACGTAGAGTCCCATCTGCCAGCGCTCCCACTCTCCGCGCTCGTCGCGCTGCCTCTGGGACTCCCTGAAAGCGGCGTAGAGCCATGGGTCGCCGTCCCAGTACTGCTCGACGGTCATCCCGAATGAAATGGCGGAGGGGAGCGCCATGTCGAACGCATGTCCAAGAGGACAATCGCCCGTATAGCGCTCCCCTCCATCGGAAGGTTTCTTGTCTTCCCCGGCTAGACCAGACGGAACTTCATTCGGGACTCGGTAGGGTTTTCGATAAGCGCGGTCATCGGCTGGTTGAACAGCGCGACGAGCAGCGCAATCATGTACGGCTTGTCCTCGATGCCCTGCCAGATGCCAAGAACCTCGTTGAAGGTAATCTTGGGCTGCTCCTTCTTGAACGCGGGCATGACGAAGTCGCTGATGAACTTCTCAAGGGAGGTCAGGGTGCTGTTGGAGAGCATTTCGGTGGCGTACTGCGACGTAATGCCCTTCTTCTCCATGTCCTTGACCATCTTGCGGGAGTAGCACAGGGTGTACTCGGTGCCGGTCTCCTCGTCCTCGATGACGATCTTGTCGTGGCCCTTGATGTCCTCAAGCGCCTTGGCGGCGATGTTGATGTCCTCGGCCGTCTCGGTGTTCTCGGTTGCCTCGATGTTCTCGGTGTTCTCGTCCATGTCTTACCTTTCTTTCGGTTTGCAATCCCTATCGGTTCGGTTCTGTCTAGGCGGCGTCCGGCAGGAGCTTGGGCGCGGTGACGGTGGAGACGACGATGGTGGTCTCGCGGACCTTGTCGACCTCTCCGCCGTTCTCGAAGTAGCTCAGGCCGCCCTGCCAGAAGTAGATGCCGTCGTGTCCATCGGGCTTGCCAGCGGCGTCGACGCCCATGACGATTGCCCACCACTCGGCCTCGCCCAGCTTCTCAAGGCCAGCGAGCTTGGTGGAGTCGCCCTTGGTGTAGTTGGCGGTCATCTTGACGGCCTCCTGCTTCTTGACGCCCTTGACGTTCTTCTGGGATTCGTCGGCGAGCGTGGTGGCGTCGAGGTTGTTAGGCTCGCCGCCGAGGTCGCTGTAGCTCTTGATGTTCACGACGTTCTCCGCCTTGGCGAAGTCGGCCGCAGTGGGGGCGGCGGTCAGGTTCTTAAAGTGGAAGAAATAGGTGTTGATGGTTGCGGTGGGAGTGGTGGATGCAGCTACTGCCATGTATTTTCCTTTCAAGTTACCAAGGCGCGACATTGCCCGACTTGTCGAGCTTTGCGCGCCAAGTCGCAGCGAGACGGCGGACGCTGGGGTCGGCATCGGCAACTTCCGTCCAATTCGACCTGCGGAAACCGCAACGGGCCAGCGCCTCGTCCGCTGCAACTAGGATGTTTCGTGCCTCGAAAACGCTCGTGCCGGAAAACGACTGGGCGTCCACTACCGTCCGCGTCCACAGCTCCACGCCGGAGCTGTCGCGCGTGCTCTCGTCCTCGCCGGGGAACCGGAACTTGACGAGCAGCGCCGGTAGTTGTGAGTCCTTTGAGTTGATCGCGCTTGAGGTGACGGTGCATTTCGGGTACCTCTTGGTCACCTCTTGGCGCACGTAGTTGAAGATTCGTGTGGAGTGGTCGTTCATGACTTGAAAATCCTCTTGGCGGTATTAACGACCTCGGAACGCGCCTCGTCCGCTCCTGCGCCCATGAATCGGCTTGCGATGTGGCCGTGCGTGAATCCGAACGTTCCGTCGTCTTTCTGGTAGGTCCAGCCGGACTCTCCCCTGCCGCTCTGGTCGACCGTGTAGCCGTTCTCCGCGCCATATGCGGCGTCTCCACGGATGCCCGAACCGAACTCCAGGATGTGGCTCAGCGGCACCTCATAGGAGCCGTCGGCAGGCGACAGGACCGGGCCGTTTGCGAAAGCCTCCGCACCGTCCGCAGTCCTGCGGGAGCCGATGGTTTCAGTCACCCTTGAGGAGGGGCACTTGTCCTTAGCTGCGGAAACGGCAGTCTCGGCAAGCTCCTCCGCGAGCTGGCCAGACTTCTCGTCGAGTCCGTCCGCGTACCCGCGAAGCCGCTTCTCCAGCGCCGCGAGCGAGCTGTACGACAGCTCTGCCGTGAGGTTCATCGGCCGTCGACCCTTGTGAGTCCGAACGCGCAGTAGTTGAGCGACGGGGACACGCGCTTGACCTCGTACGCGCCGGACATTGAGGGCTGGCCGTCAGCCAGCAGCTCGGGCCTGTCGCCGAGCCACATGCGGTCGCCCTCGTCGATGCCCCAGCGGTTAGACTCGGCCACCAGCTGCAGGTCGTAGGCGACCTGCGTTCCGAACGGGCTGGAGGAGCTGTCGCCGCTGGGGGCGGACGCGTTCACGCGGACCTCGACCGGGGCCGACCAGCCGTTTACGTACTCGCCGGTGCCGTACTCGCCGTCCATGATTTCGGTGCGAGAGGGCTTCGAGAGCCACATCGCGCGCCTGTTGCGCTCCATGCACCTCACTGGACGGACCTCGACTTGCATCGCGGGACGATGCGCTGCAGGAGCTGCTTGGAGACTCCTGCGTTAGATCGGGTGCGGGTGATGCCGTTCTCGACGTGCGCAATCTCGTTGTCGGCACCGCGCCAGTTGTACATGTCCGCCGCCATCAGGCACTGCAGGGAGTCGTATCGAGGCTCCCAAGCGACCGAGTCCGGGTCGTCGGCGAACGGGTTGCGCGTCTCCAGAATCAGGGAGCGGGCGGCAGACAGGTAGGCCGTTACCAGCTCACCGTCTGCCTCCTGCCCTGCTCCCGTGAGGGCACAGACCTGTTTCAGCTTGTCCTCGTCGCTAAGCATGTTCTAAGCGACGCCCGGGGTGACGAGCTTCATGAACGGGATGGCACGGTGCTCGGTGTAGGCCAGCGTCCAGTTGCCTGCGGTGGCGAGCTGGGCGTCGGTCGGCGAGATGACGGGGTTGCCCTTGTTCGGGTTGCTTGCGCCGGTCTCCTTTGGCGCGGTGAAGTTGAAGCCGTTGGGGTGGATGGCCTCGCGCAGGCGGTAGCCGAGGTAGCTGGTGCCGCCGCGCTTAAGCTCGTCGCGGCCGTTGAACACGGGGCGTGCGACGCCGATGTCGGCATAGCGGAAGGCGCCCTCGCCGAACAGGTAGGTCGTGTAGGTCGCGGCCTTGGCGCCCTCGCCGGTGGTGGCGGCGGTATGCGGCATCTCGTCGGTCACGAGGACGGTCAGGCCGTTGACCTGGTAGACGTTGAGGTCGGTGGTCACGCCGTTGGGGTCGGTGTACTTGAGGTAGTCCACGCGCTCCATGTCCTCGAATGCCTGCGCAACGGAGGAGTGCATGAGGGCGAGCTTGACGGTGGACTTGTTGTCGCCGTAGACCTTCTGGGCGGCGTCGGACAGCGTGGTGGCGGTCAGCTTGTCGACGGTGACGGTGTGGTCGGTCATGCCCTTGGCGCCGATGACGGCCTCGGCGATTCCGGCGAGGCGCTTGTTGCGCTTGGTCTGGCGCCACTTCGCGGCACGGGCGGCGATGGCGGCCATGGGGTTGGCGGTGGTGAAGTCCTGCGGGAAGTCGTCGGCGTACCATCCGTGGGCGCGGCCGTAGACGTAACCGGTCTGCGAGCTGGCTCCGATGGTGGACAGGGTGATGTCGGTCACGCCGTCGTAGTTCTGCTCGTCGGCCTCGTCGAGGGCGTTGTAGAACGGGATGGTGAACTGGTTTCCGGCGTTGACCTTGGACTTGATGAGCGGGTCGTCGACCATGATGCCCGAGGTCACGAGGACGTTCTTGACAAGGTCAGGCTCGTCCTGGTAGTCGGCGAAGAAAATGTCCTCGTCGAACGGGAAGGTCTTGTCGGCCATGTAGAGTTTGCCAGCCATTTAATGCCTTTCTAAGAGAGTTTCTTCCATGCGTCGGGGTTCTGCTGCTTCCAAGCGATCTGCTCGGTGTCGCTCAAGGCCCTGAACTGCTTCTTGGTCGTAATCGCGCCGTTGCCCTCTTCGCCGCCCTGCGGCTGCGGCATCCCCGCCAGTGCCTGCTTCTTGGCGTCGTCGGCTGCTGCCTTGGCCTTCGCGGACACGACGTCGGCGATTGCCTTTGCCGCTGCGGTCGTCTCGTCGCGGGTGCCGCCGATGACGGAGCCGATGAACGGCTTGTACTCGTCCTCGGACATGCCGGCGCCAGCGAAAACCGCCGCTGCGGTGGCCTCGTTGAGGTCGCGCAGGGCCTGCTTCGCCGTCGCGTTCGCGGCGTCGAGCTGCTTCTGCCACTGCTCGTCTGCCGTGAGGTTCTTGTTGGCCTCGTCCTCAAGGGACGAAATCTTGCCGTTTGCCTCCTCAAGCTGGGCTTTCAGCGCGTCGATGGAAGCCTTCGCGGCGTTGACGTCCTCGCCGTTGGCCCGCATGATCGCGTCGATTACCTCCTTGGAGGCACCTTCGCCGAGCAGGGACTTGAGCTGGTCACGATTCATCTAGTTGCTTTCCTTTCCTTGGCTACGCTTTGTTGACGGGGGTTGCGTCCCCTTGCCTGCGGCGCTGACGCTGCCGCCTGCGGACTCGCCGGGTTTCCCGGCATTGCTATCTGCACCGGAGTCGTCTCCGGGGTTGACCGATTTGGTCTGGGCAAGCTCCATCTGGCGCTGCGCCTGCTCGTCCGCGTAGGACTTCGAGAGGTCGTATGCGGTCTCGGGGTCGGGGAACATGCCGCAGTACTCGAACGCGAGTCGCGGATGAACCTTGCCGCAGCCGAGGATGGTGGACAGCACCTGCGCCTTGGACTGGATTGCCTCGTAGTTGCGGCGTGTGAACTTGATGTCGACGTCGCGCGGCCTGAGTCCGAGGTTGATGGAGGTGTCCAGGATGGTTGCGACGGCCTGCAGGAACAGGCGCTCGCCGCGCTTGAAGTGGACCTCTGTCTCCTTGCAGCGGCTCTCACTGTTCGACCAGCCGTCGCGCATGGTGACGGCGGCGCCCGTGTCCGAAGTGGAGCCGGAGACGCCCACGTTGAAGGGCATGCCGCAGATGGAGAGCGCGGTCTTGTAGAGCGCGTCCACGAGCGTCTGGGTCTGGTCCTGGTTGAGTTCCGAGGTCAGCATCTGCACCGATGCCTTGTTCTCGTCCGTGGAGCGGATTTGCAGGCACCCCATCTCCATGAGCTTCTTGAAGCCCGTTTCGGCGTCATCGTCCTCGAACTCGACGTTCTCCAGCACGAGAAGCGCCTGCACGAACTGCGCGATGGCGTCGACTCGGTTGGACTCGATTTCGTTGATTGCGTCGAGCAGGCTCAGGACGGCCTCGAATACGCCCATGCGCTCGGAGTTGGCGTCGTACTCGATGATCGGCACCATGCCGAGCGGGTTCGCGGCCGTCTTCACTGAGTCGCTGTCGACCGTGAATACGAGTCGGTCGGTGTAGACGCTGTAAATGGGTTCGTTGGTCACGTCATCCCTAACGTAGGTGACGGCGTACAGCGGCTCATGGAACGCGTCGTTGGTGTAGACCACGAACGTCCTGCGCGGGTCGAGGGATGCGACCTTGAATGGCTGCTCCTCGTCGATGGTCTTTCCGTCCGCGGAGTTCGGGAGCACAAGTCGGTAGCCGACGCCGCAGACGCACATCCACTGGACGATCTCCATGTCGCAGGCGTGCTTGTCGGCGGCGATGCAGAAGTCGTTAAGCTGCTGGACCTTGTGGCTCAGCTCGTCGTTGACCTTCTCGGCGTCCTCGCAGTCCTTGGAGGAGCCGTGCGCGCTGTAGGCGATAGGCTCTCCGGCAAGCGAGTCGGCGCGGTCCTTGGCAATCTGGTACGCCCTGTTCTCCAAGACGATGTTCTTGATTTCGGGACGGACTTCCTTCTTGCGGTCGATGACCGGCTGGTAGCCGAGGAAGTACCTCCACAGGTAGTCGATGTCGGAGGAGTTGCAGCCGTGCACCATCAGCGAGCGGTCCAGCACATCGCGCACGTTCGCGGCGGTGATGTTCTGCTCCCCGCACACGATACGGCGCCTGCCGTGGAGCAGGGTGCTCTGGATTCGGTTGTTCTCAGTCTCGCTATAGCTCTCGGCCAACTTTTCTCCGCTTCTCGCTCGATGTTGGCTGGCCGGAAGGAAGGAGGTGAAAACGGCCAGCCAGCAGCGATTCGATGGGGATTGCGCCCCTATTGGGAGATGTTCGTTTCGGTGCCGAAAACCTTCGTGCCGGATTAGAACGGCCTCTTGGTTACGCGCGCCTTGGCCCTAAGCGACTTGCTCAGGAAGTCCGCGAGCATCGACAGCGCGTCCGGCGCGTCGTCGTGCTGGTTCTTGCCGTCGAGGACGTATGAGGTGATTTGCCCCATGGCGATCGAGTAGTCAGAACCAGGCTCGTAGAGCGTCGTGTCCCTGAAAACGCAGTTGTCGATGACCCACGAGGAGCTTGCGAGGATTCGGGTCTCCTTGTTCGACCCGGTGTACTTCTTGGAGACGGCGCACAGCGCGCCCCTCTCCTTTAGCATCTCCGCGACGTCCTCGGCGACCTTGCCGCCTGCGGCGTTCGACTCGAAGCGCGCCTGCTGGACGCCGTATTTGTCGATGAAGTTGACGAGTCGCTGGTTGACGGTCTTGGGAGCGGAGTGGTCGCACAGGAAGTCGACGATGAACCACTTGTCGGAGCCACGCCACTGCGCGGCGATCGGCATGGCGCAGTAGTCCTCTCCGGCGCCCTTGGTGTCGACGACCGCCATGACGCGGTCCGGCTCCCCTGCGGGCAGCTCCAGATAGCGTTCGAGGGAATCCGGGCTGTACAGCTGTCCCTCGCGGACGAACGGCGTGCCGTCGTACTTGGCGGCATAGGTCGCGCTGTCGGTGGTGCGCTGCATGTCGATGTAGTATTTGCGGTCGAACCCGACGCCGTACAGGTAGTCGAAGTTGCTCTCGCCTGAGATCGGGTCGAGCGCCGGAATCGTTAGGATGTGGAACCCGCTCTCGCCCTCGTGGAGACGGGTCATGCGGCCGATTGGGTCGTTCACGTCCCATCGCGTGCCGACCATGAGCTGCCTGGAGCCGGTCTTTCGGCGGTCGTAGCACTGGTTGATGTAGGCATCCCACTTGCCCTGCAGTCGGCGCGGGGACATGGCCTCCTCCAAGTCCTTGACGAGGTCATCCGCGTACAGCCAGCCGCCTTCGCCGACCTCGACGGCGCCCGTCAGGGTGCCCTCGACCGATCGGCAGGTACATGTCGGGTAGGCCCCGTGCTTCTTGAGTGAGAAGGCCTCGTCCTCCGAGGACTGCCACACGAGCGGGGAGTCGGGGAAAATCTCGGAGAACCGGTACTCCGGGTCGATAACGAACTGGAGGCACTGCTGGTAGAAGTGCTTGGTAAGCTTGTCCGAGTGCGCCGTCATCAGGTTTGAGTGGAGCGGGTCGCGCCCGAGGTGCCAGACCATTGCCATGGAGCAGTTAGACGATTTTCCGGTACGCGGGGGCATTGAAACGCTCAGGAACTCGGCATTGGGGTCGGTCTCGAACCACTGCAGCTCCCGATACAGCCGCCACAGCTGCTTTCGCCTGGGGAGCCAGAGCCTGCTGTCCGGAGTTCGGTCGATTTCCATCGCCTGCGCGAACGAGTCGAAGTCCCACTTGCCGTCGAGCGTCAGCAGGTCGCGGTGCGCCTCCATGAGGGCCGATATGCCCTCGACGTCGGCCCATCCGCCGCGCATGGCGGCAATCACGGCGTCGAGCGACGCTTTCAGGGCGTCGTGCTCGTCCGTCCCGTCATGCCTGCGCTGACGCTGCATGGACACGAGGTCGCGGTAGGCGCCTATGTCCCTCGGGTTCAGGGAGATGTAGTTGAGTATGTTCCTGGTGAGTGCATCCATGCCGCATAGGGTCGCGGCGGCGCGGATTCCGCTCGTGCGGCAAAGAAAAAGCCCCGCAGGGTAAATCCCCACGGGGCTTGCGTCTAGCCTTCAAGCTCTCCTGAATCGATCAGTCGGCGCCTTATCTTCGTGTAGGTGCTCACGCCTATGCCGAGCTGTGCGCAGGCGTCGCGCCGCTTCTCCTTCTTGGCCTTCACCAGCGCAACGTGGCGCTTGAACTCCTCCACGTCCACCTCGGCGGGCGGCCTGCCCTCTCGCCAGCCAGGTTTCTGCTTGGCGACGGCCTTGCCCTCCGCCGTGCGCTGGGCGATCATGTCGCGCTCGAACTCGGCCATGGCGAACATCACGGAGACCATCATCTTGCCGACCGGGGTGTTGTCCAGCGTGCCCATGTTGAGCACCCGCACCGTCACTCCCCTGTCGAGGAGCGACCTCACGACCTCGCAGCCGCCCGTCACGGTACGCGCTATGCGGTCGAGCTTGGTCACTACCAGCGTGTCGCCGTCCTGTAGGCGCTCCAGAAGGGCATCGAACTCCGGTCTGTCGGTCGTGGTGCCAGTGAACGCCTCCTGTACTATCTCGGTGCATCCGGCCTCTGACAGCGACTCATATTGGGCGTCTAGCGAGTTTCCGTCCCTGAGCTGCCCTTTCGTGGACACTCGGGCGTAACCGTAAATCATCTAAAATACTCCTAGTATCAGCCACTCAGCGCAAAAAAGTGGCGGCAGGCCGTGAACGCGAGCACGCGGCCTGCCATTCTCCCCTAACAGTCCAATACGTGAGAGCCGTCCGGCAGTCTCGACCCCACGGGCACCAGCGCCAGCTTGTAGCCGAGCGGTCCAAGGTACTTCGATGCCGTCGAGAGCGTCGGGTTGCCGTCTTTCAGTGAGCTTGACAGCGAACCCTGCGCTATGCCGATTACGGCGGCCAGCTCCCTCTGGGTGTAGCCGCGCGATTTCATTATTTGCCTGTAGGCATCCGAGTAGTTCATGGTTTCTCCTTCCGTTACGGACAATATAGGGTATCCCCGTTCGGCTGTAAAGGCCTTTTTGTTTTTTTCGGCGGTCGGGGGGCTTAGTAGCGGGGTGGCTTGGGGTTGGAAAAACTGCCCGGTACCTTGCTTATTGCAGGTGCTATAGTTGGACGTGTCGAGCGGCAAGCCACAAACTCAACGGTTAGCGGCTCGACAACAACGAACGGACATAGCCTATATATCTAAGGAGGATCGAAAACAAAAACAGGCTATGCGAACGGATATGACCTATATCCGATCGAATGAACGGACAAAGCCTATCAAGGAGACGAAACGAAATGGCTAACTCAATCAACTACAACGACGAACTCAAGGCCGCTATTAAAGCCGCAACTCTGTTTACCTATGGCAAGAACGACCGCCTGCCGCTCACCTGCGTACTGATTAACGCTGCTGCTGATAGCGTTTGCGTATACGCTACTGATACCTTTACTGCATTTCGCTACACCTGCAAAAACGACGAGGGCGGCCAGTTTACGGCCCTGCTGAGCGCCGCCGACGCTAAAGCCCTTGCATCTGTAAAGCTCCAGGCTAACGCGCTTTACAATCTGGCTGTTGAGAACGGAACCCTAAAGCTCACGCATTTCGACGCAGTTATTAACGTGTTCGTACTGCAGACGCTCACGTATCCCGGCGCCGATAATCTCGATCGACTCATAGACAACGCCGACAACGCCACGCCCGGCGTTACCTGTTTCAATGCGGCATATGTCGAGCGCGCATGCAAGGCCGTGCGCCTGATCGCCTCCAAAAAGGAAAAGCGGGCCGTATTCACGTTTAGCCCCGATCAGGCCAGTTTGGTTAAATGCACAGGCGATCGCGGCTCGGCTCAAATGTTGGTCATGCCAGTACGCACAAAATAACCCCAGTTTCTCGACATATAAAAACGGCCCGCTCGACTGATACTCAAGCGGGCCACGGTACAGAACCAGGAGCCTATACCATGAATAACGATACCATGCCGCGCACGCTGTGCGCAAACAGCATCAACGGCGACACGATCGAATTAACGCGCGTCGACGATCAGCGCGAACTCGAGTTTTCAAGCATGATGCCGCGCGAACTTGTGTGGGCCATGCGCTACCGCGCCTGTAGCGTTTTCGCACTCGACGATGGAACCGCCCGAGGAATGGACGACGTGAACGGCGGCCTGTCGATCATCGGAGGCGCTGCGTACCTAAACAACCTGAAGGGCTACGACGCCACCGACAACGCCGGAAACTACTACACAATTAGCGCTATCGCACCGTGCGCGTATTACCGCGACCTTCCGCGTTTTCTGTTTGAAGTGTGGGACGACGAGCGCGAGAACGTCGCATTTTATGACGTTATGGAGGGCTAGAGATGAAACAGTTAGCCAAGACTCCAGCATCTGAACAGCTGACCGATCAGCTCGACGCGATCGCCAAATATTGCACCGCCTGCAGCATTGCATACACTCAGGCAACGCACGACGCAAACGCGGCCGAACGTGAGCAGGAGCACGCACGCCTGAATGTTTCTATCAGTGGATACATGGCCGAAAAACGCGCAAACAGCGATAGATATATTGCCTGGACTGAGGCCGTCGATAAATCAAAGGCACTGCGTAAGACTCAGCGCCTTGCAGTTATCCGCGAAAACTCAGCGCGTCGCGCTACCATGAAAACAGCACAAGCGTTACTTGCCCGGCTGCTATTAGATAACTGCGATCAGCTGGAGGGCATGAACATACGTTACAAGCGAACGCTGAAACTGATTAGCGACGCGTTGCCGGACGGTTTTACAGTTTATTTCCGCTCAGAATGGGGCGACCTGTGTTTAAGCAGCAACCGTGTACGTTTTGACTCTGAGGAATACGGTATACACCTACGCAACGAGGAGTTCGGCGCAGAACGCGAGCGTGAAAAACTGGAAATGTTAACCACTCCAGGCGCTACGCCGGAGCAGATCGAACAGCAGATTGACGGCCTCAAGGATGCATATACAGCGCTTAGCAACGCTCAGGACGTCTATAAACAGGCCGTTGAGAGTTTCAGCGCTGCAACCAGTACACTACGCATAACGGCCTGCAACGATACTGACAGCGTGTTACGTGAACTGGGCTGGTGTTTCTAATGGTGCTGTTCACTGATCCGTTTTACGCGCTACTGGGCGGCTTTATGGCTGGGGTATGGTGCGCAACGCTGTTTCTGGCGTGCAATTTCAAGATCGAACGCAAGGAAGGGAATTATTAGGCTATGCGGAACGTCTTTATCTACCTGCTAGCGCTAGCGTTAGCACCTGTCGCAATACCGGTTATCGTATTGTATTTTCTGCTAAAGAACTAGCAGCGGCCCCGGCGTTTGTCGGGGCCGTTTTTGTGCCTCCTGCAACGGCTCACGGTTCGCCCCGTGGGCCGTTTTTTGTTGTCGATCCTAGCCACCGACGCCGCGTGAGCGCCTATTATCCGCGCGTCGTTTGTGTTCACCCTATGGAGGCCGTCCATACTGGGCAACGCCCGCGCTCGGCATATCAGCGCCCCGTTCTAGCCCGTTTCTAGGGCGATTCTAGCCCCGTTTTTATGCCACTGGCACTGCTACACCGCCCGCGTTTTTACGCCCGTTTTTGGGGCATTGTAGCGCCCCGTACGGGCATACCAGACGCGGCACGTGAGCGCTGATATAGCAGGTCAAACCACCAAAACGCCTGCGATCGCGCCAAAACTGCGAGCACGGAAAACGGCCGTTCCCCAGCCAGTTTGCGCCATAGCCAGAAGCCGGGAACCAGAAAACCCTATAGTGCGCGCGAAAGTCGTGACAGTCGCGGCGCCCGATCGGATTTTCCTCCCTTAGTGGCTGCGAAAGTCGTGACAACCCTATAGTGGCCGCGAAAGTCGTTAATGGCCCCGAAAGTCGGCACAAAAAAAAGACCCCTCTGCGTTTTATTGCAGGGGGGTCTTTCTCTTTCTAGTCGCTCGGCGGCAGCTCCTCGACCTTCTCGATCGTCACGTCCTCGGCTGGCAGCGCGGCCATGTACTTGGCCTCCAGCTCGGCCTTGGTAGGCCCCTGAGCTGCATCTTCGTGCTTGATGACCGTCTGAGACTCGTCCCTGTAGCCGAAATTGTTCTTACCGAGAAAGATTCCTGTCACCGGGTTGCGGTAGCCGTTATTCTGCATCGCCGATTCCCAAGAAACTTCCAAACTTTGCAAAATATTTTTGAGTACCGCAGCAGATTCGGTGCTCAGCACCTTATCAAGCCTCGTCCTCTTGCCCTTAGCCCAGTCCAGAACGTCGTTGCGGGTCATACCGAAGCTCTGGCACATGCCGCTCACCAGAATCTTTGAATCGTGCCTCTCGCAGAGGTCCACGTAGTCCTCGAACCGCTGCATCAGCTGCTCGGGGTCGCTCGCGTCGATGGACGGCCACCTGATAAGCTCCCTGATCATATCCAGCGTCTCGCTGTTGTTCGCCGGTGTCTGCGTGTTCGGGCTGTTCCCGTACCTGCCTTGGGTCATGCTTCATCCTCCGTCGCTGCATCTCGTCTCGGCAGCACCCTGCCCTTGGAGTCGCGGAGCGGTTTCACGAACGTGTCCCTAAAATCCGCGTACGCCCCTACCCCAATGGACGTGAGCGAGTACCTGTGGGTGCCCCTCTCCCGCTTCAGGAGGCCCTTGGACACAAGCCCGCCGCATATCTCGGCGATGCCGTCCCTGCCGCACCTGCAGAAGAACTTCCTGACCGACTCGTCGCCGCGCCTCGTGACCTCGGTGGAGCAGAACGGGGAGCCGTCGCGGTGCCAGCGGCCCACGACCCGCAGGAACGCCAGCTCGCCGACCGTCAGGGACGCCAGTATGCTCCCGGGACGCCTAGCCAATGCTCTGCCTGTAATGTAATGCTATGCTATGGCAATGCAAGTGCATATGCATTTGCATACCTCCTATGAACGGTTATTACCTATACTTTATCGTTCCACCAACGGGCGTTGGCGGCGCGTTTCCGCTGGTCGGAGATGCTGTTGTACCTCTCGACCTCTTGCTGGAACCCATAGCCCGAAACCGTTCGCTTCTCGTCGTTTTTCACCTCGAAAACGCCGCACTTGGCGGCGGTCTCAAGCACGCTTTGCGACTTTTTCCGGCTGATGCCCAAATCCCGGGAAACGGCCCTCGAAAGCTCCGCGAACGTCAGCTCCAGGCCCTCGGCGGCGGCTCGGTACAGCTCGCACTTGGCGGCGAACCACACCCCGGCTCCCTCGGCACCGCATGAGTCCGTGAGCCTGCGCACCCTCGGGCTGTCCAGCTCGCCTATAGGCTGCGGGTACCACGACATCACCAGCTGTCGGCGTAGCGGCCGTGGCTGATGTAGCGGTTGTACTGCACGTAGCCGAAAACGCTTGCCCTTCGCCTGTTGTCGGCGTGCTGGCACTCGCGGCACTTCCTTTGCAGGCCGTCGGCGTTGGCGCGGTTGCGGTTGAACTCGGACGCCTCCAGCAGCCGACCGCAGTAGTTGCATCGCTTCACCTTCACCCCCCCCATATCAATAAAACCTATAGTCAAGTCTCGCATACGGGGTCTAACAAACGTCTCGCGAGTCGAGAGACTTGATGGCCGCGTAGGCGATCTTCTTGGCCTTGTCGTAGGGTATGCCCATGTCGGCGGCGACGTCGTGCCAGTCCTCGTCGAACAGGAAGTGGCGCACGACCAGCTGGCAGGCGGTGTCGCCGCGCGTCCACTCGATTTCAGCGACGTCGTCCCACGCGCGGTCCAGAATCTCCTCGCACCTGTCGATGCACCAGCCGATGCGCTCCTTGCCGACCTGCGGCTTGGTGGTCTTGAGCTGCCGTTTCAGGCGCTCCAAAGAGCGTGCGGTGACCTGGTAGCCGCGAAAGTCGTGCAGCGACTGGCTGATTTCGCCCTGTCGCAGCACTAGCGGGACTTGCGGTACGACACGGACAGGTTGAACAGGGCGATTAGCCCGGCCAGCGCCCACAGGTTCATGCACTCCACGCCGAACGCGATTGACAGCAGCGTTGAGACTACCCACGCCTCGGCCAAGAGCAGGACGACGATGACGATGACTATGCCGACGATGGCGGCAATCACGCCGACGATTTGCTTCACGACGGTCGACTCGGTTTCAGTCTCGTCCAACAGAACTTCCTTCCGAACGAATGAGAGCCGTTTTAAGGCCCCGTTTTAAACAAAAAAGGACACTGACTGGTTTCAAACCAGAAAGTGCCCTTAAATCTCATTCCCGTGGCTTCTAAGCCCATTTGAGCGATATGCTCACCAGCCGAACTCCTTGGCCATGTCCGCGTAGCGCTCTCGTGTCGAGCGCCTGCGGCCCGTGTCCACCTCCAGCGGCAGGCACATCTCGAGGACTCGGCTGTACGTCCTGCGACAGGCCATGTCGTCGGGTGCCGCCAGCTCCGTCCTGGTCAGGTTCGTGCTGATGACAGTGGGCCTGCGGCTCTGGTAGCGGGTGTCGATGACACTGTAGACGATTTCGCGGCCATAGTCGGTTTCGCGCTCCGCCCCGAGGTCGTCGAGCACCAGAAGCTCTGCCCTGGCAAGCGTCTCGATCGTGTCGGCCACCTCACCGTACCTGCGTCCTAGGACCCACGGCATCGAGCGCATCAGCACCCTCATGCCCCGCTCCAGCGCCGCGTTGGCGATGCAGCAGCTGAGGAAGGTCTTGCCGCTGTCGGGAGGCCCGAACAGCAACAGCCCCGAGTGCAGGCCCGGCAGCTTGTCGGCGTACCTCCTGCACTTCTCGACCACGTCGGAGCCGTACTTTCCGTCGTCGGCGGCGAAGGTCTGAGACGCCATCTCGGGTACCGGGAAGCACTCGGACCTGCGGGCCTCTAGCGTCGAGCACCTGCACTTACAGGGAATCAGCAGCTCGCGGTTGACGTCCCAGACCCTGCGCTCGATCGGGAATCCGCAGTTGGGACACGTCCTCGGCTCCATCACAGCGTCCCAGCGAAGTCGAAGGCGTCGAGGGCCTTGGCGTCAGCCGCCGTAGCGGTCGCGGAATCGTCCACGTAGTCCTTGAAAATCCATGTCCTGACCGCTCCCTTCCAGTCCTTCATCGGGTTCTTGCCGACTTTCCAGCCGTTGGAATCGTACCACGAGACGAACCTTTCGGCTCGGAACGTTTCCCCTGTTAATCGCAGGTTTCTGGATTTGATGAAGCCCTCGGCGTACTCAGCGACCTCGGAAATCGTGGGCTTCACGAACTTCTTCGCCCGCCGTTTCTTCGGTTGTTCGGGCGCGCACGCGCCAAAACCCTTGGGATTAGGTTGAGTATCAACCCTAGAGGAGTTACTAGTACTCTCTCCTAACCTAACCTTACCTAACCTAACCTCGGTATCCATTTTGTCTACCAACTGACAGTCAGGTGTCTCCAGTTTGTCTACCAGTTGGCTACCAAGTGTATCCACTTTGGCTACCGGCTTGAACATATCCGCAGGTAAGCCCGTGTCCCTCGTCGTGTACGATTTGTTCTCGTCAATGTAAAGCGTGGCTAACTCGTCTGGGTAGCGAGTTGCGTGGCGCCTGTCCGAACGGACGTAGTTGTTGACCCACCACGACTTGATGACCGCCGCGCCCGAGTCGAACGTCAGGATGAACTTCTTCGCCACCAAAATCCGCAAATCGTCCTCAGACGCGCCGCACATCCTGCGGATTGAGCGCGGGTTGTTGACGAAGCCCCAGTCGTCCGCGTTCATCCCGAGGTGGATGTAGAGCGACTGCGCCGACAGCGGCATGTCGAGAAAGGCGTCCGACTCAACGATGGTTCTGGCGAACATTCTGCGTTCTGCCATATAGTGACCCCCTATCAATAAAATATATTTATAAGCCTATTTTGAGTAGTTCCAGGCTGCGATCAACTCGCCCTCGCTCGGGTACAGCCCGACCACCATCGGGCAGTTGTCCCTGTAGGCAGCATCCTCGTCGCGGTGCCTGATTTCGAACTCCTCGATGCCGCCGATGATGATGACCTCACGGGCGTACACCTCGCCGCCGCAGAAAGGGCAGCGCCTGAGAGTCGGTGCCATGTTGTCTCCAAAGTGGAGCGCCCAGCGTGTTGCCGGGCGCTCCGATCGACTAGTCCTCCTCGCTAACGACGATGCCGCCTTGGATGATGACGCGCTTGCCGTTAAGGTCGAAGAACACCTCCTGGTCGTTGGACTCAAGGTCAATCTTGCCGTGCCAGCTCTTGAGCTTGTTCCCGGCGTTGTCGTAGAGCGTGACGGTGCGCTCCATGCCGCCGCTGAAGTCGCTGCTGACGCTCTTGGTCATTCTGCTGCACGAGGAGCAGCCTGAGAGTCCAAGCGTGGCGATGATGCCCACCACGGCCAAAATAAAGGCCACCGTTGCGGCGACCGTTCGCTTCGGGTTATTCATTTGTAGTCCTTTCCTGCAACTGCTCTGCCTCGATGCCCAACTTGCCCAAGATGAACGCGAGGGCATCGTCTGCGGATATGTCGCCGTGGACAGTCCGATCGGGCAGGCGCACACACTTGCTAGCCTTGTAGTCGTAGTAGAAGTACGCTAGACGCGACACGTCCGGGCCGTCCGGGTACACGATGCAGTCCACCATGTACGCCATCCAGCTATCGTCGTAGATGTTCCAGCTGTAATTGACATAATTGACTGAATTGATTTCAAGCACGACCTTGAACTTGCTCATTTTGCAACCACCCTTCGCCTGCACTTGGGGCAGAAGTTCCACGTGCCTTTAACGTAGTAACCTTCGCAATCCTCGACCCTGCATCCGCAAGCGGAGCACTCGAAGCCGTTGGTACATGCGCCGCATTCGCTTTCGTCGTAGACGTTTTTGCAGGTCTGCTCGGTTGGTACATCCATGAGCACTTCGATCGGGACGACATTGGAGAAGCTGTACTCGTCCCAGAACGTCTCAGGCCATTCTTTTCCGTCGTACCTGTTGCGCTTGCATCTCTTCTCGGCGCACACCTCGGCATCATGCTCGTTGTCGAACGCCATATAGGGGGAATCCCATTTGTCCTCCCATTCGCCGCCATAGTCGACGACGAGGTAGACGGTGCGCTTAGCTTTCATCTTCCACCTCCACGCCGCAGCTTTTCATGAAGTCGATAATCATGAGTGTGTAGCAGTCAACCTCGAAATTGTGGTCATCGAAAACCACCATGCGTTCCGCGCGGCATTTCGCGCATGATGCACCGATAGCCTTTTTGTTACCGGTGAGCGCTTTAAAGTAGTAGCACGGTGCTGCCGCGCCCCTGAAATCACATTCGTACGCATCCTTTATGGCATATCGAAGGTGGCAAATCTGCTTCTCCAGCTCGGGTTTAATCTGCATTTAGCACCACCGCCCCGCACTCAGGACAGCGCTTGTACGGATACCGATCATAATCGGGCATGTCGAACTCGTTCATGCAGTTGGAGCATTGGAATGAGTTCTCGAAATCGCCACCAACGTTTGTCATGACGCATGTGGGAATGTCGATTAGGTCGGCGATTTTTTCAAGAGACGCATCAGAGTTGCAGATGGCGTTTTTGTTGCCGAACAGTGCCTCCGATATTTCGGAGCACTTAACGTAGGAATCGCCACAGCAGTTACAACCCCGCAGGAACCTCGCAGCCTCATTCCGATCCTTGTCGCTAATCATTGACAATCATCCCTCCGCAATCAGGGCAGTACGTTGCATCACTCATGTACAGCGCAGCGCATCCACACTCAGAGCAGGCTGTGCGCCCGTCTTTGTCCTCGATAAGGTGGCAGGTGGGACGATCAATCAAGTCGGCAATCACAGCGATATCTTCTGGGGGACACATACAGTTCTCGGAACCTGTCACGGCTTTATGGACCCGCACCCACCACTCACCGGGTAATCCAGGTATGTATAAGGTCTTGCGCAGCTTCGCTGCTACCTCACGGCGCTCTTCATCGGTAATCATCAGTCACCGCCGCTCCGCATACAGGACAGAACATTGGGTCGTCCTCGCCGTAGGCAATATGGCCGCATGAAAGGACGTGGCACGGCTCCTCCTCGACAGACTCCGAGTTGTCTCCCATGTTGCTCTCGACGATTGCGCATGTTTTGCGGTCTAAAAGGCGGCACAGTCGGTGCAGGCCGTAAATGTTCAGCTGACTGTTCTGCCGCTCGCAGTCATACCAAGTGTCGATATTTTGTACATCGAACACCTCGTCGACGTCGAAGTACCTCTTGTTCATGTCCTTGAGCATGTACTTTTGGAGGTTGGCCGCAAGCTCATGGTTTTCGTTAGTCGGCATCTCCGATCGCCTCCAATAGCATCTTTGACAGAATCGGTTCAGTTCTGTTGACGTCCTCGATAGCCGAACAATAGGCATACTTGGTGTTAAGCAAATAGGCGACGTATCGAATGGTAGCCGTATCGACCTTCGCGGCCTTGGCGACGGCATCGAACATGTCCGCCAGCTTGTCGAACGCCTCGCATACTGACATGTCCAAATCACCCAAACCGAAAACCATTAGCACGCTCTCGGTGAACTGGTGGTCGCTCATGTCGTAGAGCGTGTCATCGGGCAGGTAGCCGCGCCAGGTCTCGGCCTGACCGCGCAGGCGCTCGGCAATATCCTCGGCTCTCATTTCTGCACCGCCTGCAGCATGTCGTTCAGCATGGCCGCCTCGGGAGACGCGATATGCGTCACCAGGTCGGTTGCGCAGCACATGAGCGCTATGAACAGGCAAAGGGCTATGATGCCGCAGGTTATGATCACAAAGACACTGTCTAAGTCATCTGAGTAGCAGCACGTCACGTCATGGCAGTAATCCGTGTCGCTGTCGTCATTCGAGCGGATGGCCCACATGAGTATGCGAATCGCCACGGCGAGAGCGACCGCCAGAAAAACACAGGCGACACCGCCCTTGGCGACCTGCATGGCGGCCCATTTCGGTGCGAACTCGGACAGGTGGTTCAGCAGGTAGTCGGCACCGACGCCCAGCTGGTTGGCTATCTCCTTGATAGCGTTGGAGTCCATATCCTCCTCCTTATTTGGTTGTGTTGTTAGTGAAGCTCCTCGTACTTGCAGTACCGGGTGCCGCGAATCTCGGAGCAGAACGTCCGCTCCAGCTCGTCGCCCTCTAGCTTCTCGTACCGATCGCGGTACTCCTTGCAGTCGCAGAACCCCGTGCCGCGCTCACCGTAATGGTTGATGCACGTCTTGCAAGTCGGCAGCAGCAGGCGCTTGATGAAGATGATGGGGTGGCGCCAGAAGCTAAGCATTGTCGCTCCTTGTGTTCCACTGCTTGACAATCTCGTCCTTGGTGAACTGGATGACGGCATCAGTGTCATTCACATCGCCCTTGTAGACGCTATAAACGTTTTATAGGCTTATAGCCGCCGACCCGCCAACGATTGATGGTCTGCTCGCTGATGACGTGGATTCGCATCTCCACGCCGCAGTTGCATACGATAACTCCCTGTCTAATCCGCGAGCCTACGTCAGGGCGCGTGTACGGCTTTTTGGTTATCTGCTGTCCGCAGAACGGACAGAAGTTGATATTGGCGCTCCATGCGTACGGAGGGTCTACGACGATGGCGAAGCTACCGGACTTAAACCTGTCAATCCACATCTTGACTTCCTCGTCATCATCTCCGAAATTGAGATACGGCTCTCCGCAGTATGGGCAGCTAGTCTCGGTCGCCATTCGCACTCCTATCGTTGTACTTTTCGGCAAGAATCATTTTGTTGAAGGCCTCGAACTCGCGAACGGCCTCGTCTACCGAGTAGCACGGCCCGACCAAAACCTCTGGGTCGGACGCGAAGAACTCGCCGCTAAGCTGGTTCTTGAATACCTTGAAGTTGGACTCTACGAGACATTCAGGCATGTCGATTACCAGGCAATCTTCCAAGACAGCCTTGTAAGCCCTCGGGTTCGGGTCGCTGATTTTGACGATGCAGGCATCCCTGTTCTCCGATTCGTTGCGGTACATCAGGCCGCAAACTCCGGTGAACCCGCAATACCGCAGGTAGTAGTCTGCCTGCTTGATAGTCTCGAAGCTACCTCGCTCCATCTCGGTGATACCCGACGGCGTGTCGGTAATCTCGATCGCGTACACTAGGCATCACCTCTAAGTTTACGGATGCGGTCTGCAATGTCGCGCATGGCAGCTGAGTCGCAGCTGGTTATGTCGCCAATGGCGCACGTGTCGCAATCGGTGGGGTTCTTGCCAAAATAGGTGCAGGTGCCGCAGTACGTTTTGCTTGCCGCCTTGTCCAGGTCATCAAGCAGCCTCTTCCAGCTGTCGGGCTGGACTAGATGCAGGAGATGCGGCAAGAAGTTGCATTTCTCCTCTTCGTCCTCGAATACACCTCTGATTGTCCAGAAACTTGTCCGTGATGATGGCAATGCGCAGAGTTTGAACTCGTCCACATTGAACTTCACGCCGTTGTTGTCGTACAGAACCTCGGTATCAAGCGGAATCTCGCGGCCTTCATGGTCTTTGGGGAGTTCGATCATCGTCCATCCACCTCGTTCAGAAACTTTCCAGTGATAAGTCGGTGCAGCCAGTCGGCGGTCTTGTAGATGTCCTTGTCGGCATCGTCCTTAAGTCCGGTGCGATCGAAGTACTTGAGCGCGTGAGCGACGTCGGCAATCTTCGCGCCGCTTATATAATCGCTGGTTCTCAAGACGTTGCAGACGTACTCAATCTTGTCGGCTGTCTGCATCCCGCCCTGCTTGTAATGGCTCGCGTACTCGCTCATTCTGCCGCCCCCAATGCTGCGGAAACCTCGTCCTGAACCTCCTTGAGGAGCTTGCAGACCATGGCCCCCGAGTACTTGCTGGTTGACTTTGCGCTCAGGAACTCGATGGTCTTTGTCAGCTTGCAGACGAGATCGCAGAGCACCTGCGTTCGGGTTCGGCTATCGGTCATTTCCATTCCTCCCTTACGTTTCGCACTCTCAGATACGAATCGACTTTCGCGTTCTTGGAGACGTATCCGGCACTGGTGCCGACTCCGTTGCGGTGCCTGCTGGACGTGTGAATCCTTCGCCTGCCCTCGTCCCTGCACTCCTGGGAGCAGTAGACGGCGTTCTTGGCTGAGCCGCCGAAATCCCTACCGCAAATCTTGCATGTGCAGGCGTAGCGGCGACCGTCCTCCTCGTAGCTGAAATAGTGGCCGCCGACCATGCTCCCGTCTCGGCAGGCCGCGCTTATGGTGGACTTAGCGGCTGCAACCGACAAGGCTGCAGCAGTTACGCTCACGTAGCGCTTGCCGTCATCGCGCAATACGGCGTGCCATTTGCCCGCCGGCTTCTTCTCGGCCGTCATTTGTTGATCCTAGCGATGCAGATGTAGCCGTTGTCCCGGTACACGCGGATAATGTCGGAGAGTCCGTTGTACCTGATATAGTTGTTGATGCTGGCCTGCACGTTGTTGGATGCCTTGCGGCCTTCACGGTAGTCCGCGTTGCTGGTCGTATACTTATGCTTGATGACCGTGAGTCCGCTTGCGATGAACGCGTCGATAAGCGGCTTGAACCGACTTACCGAGCCTCTTCCAGCGTTGTGGACGCCAGCGAAGGCCGTCTCGGGCCACAGGGACTCGTCGAAGGCCTGCTTGAAGGCCACGGACTCGGCTGCGTCATGCGACTCCTCGATAGCGGTGTCCACAAGGCAGTCGATGCGGGTGTCACAGAACAGCTGCGCGATGGTTCGCACCGAGACGCGCGTTGTGAATGTCGGCATCGTGCGGTACGACTCCTGCGGCACGACGGCTGTGATCAAATCCTTTACCGTGGCTCCCATGTCGCGTGCGACCTTTTTGCAGATGGCCCACGACACTCCGAGGTTGATGTCGTACTCGTCGCCATCCCTGCATTTGGTGACAGCCTTGGTGCCGTCCTCGAAAAAGACGATGGTTGCAGGTCCGCTGAACTTAACGGACTTGACCTTGATGTTATTCATTTGTTCTCCAATGGTGGAGCCGCCGGGAATCCGACGGCTCTGCTGCTCTATAGCTTGTCGACCGCCTCGATGCGCTCTCCCAGCCAGCGCATGACTGGGACAGCCATGCTGTTGCCGCACGCCTTGTAGCGCAGCGAGTCCGGGCACTCCTCGGCAGGTTTTCCCTTCCACGGGATTCTGGTGTGGTTGTCTGGGAAGCCCTGAAGCCGCTCGCACTCCAGCGGAGTCAGGCGGCGAACTACCGAGTTGATGCCGCTTTCTGCGGTCGTATTATCGTTGAGGTTGTGATAACCTGCGATCGGCTCCGATTCGTCGGTGCCGCTGCCGTTCGCCGCTCCGTGGTGGTTCTTGAAAGCGACGACTGGCGGGTCTTTGCGAGTGTGGGCGCTGATTGTTCCGCTAACTTCGGTGTCCACGCTCGCGTTCTTCTGCGTGTCGGTCATGCACACAAGGCTCTGGTTGTTGACCGTGCTCAGTGTGCCGCTGATTTCGTCCTGAATCAAAGGTCCTTTGCCCCCCCTGGTTTGCCTGCCCTGTCTCGGATAAGCCAGCTGTGCATGTCTCACTCTCCTAGTACATAACCGCAGGATTGTGATAGTCGGCAGTGAGGGTCGGTGACTGCTCGACGGCAGCTCCGATGCCGCCTGCCTTTGAGCCTTGGTGATACTTGAACGCCACCGCCGGGCGGTCAATCGTCGTCAGGGTGTACATAGGCTCCCCAGGTTCTTGGAACCCCCCCCCGTTGCCGCCGTTCTCAGGCTTGCGTCCGATGATGTTCCCGGCGATCGAGAACACGCTGGGCTGGATGTTCATTCCCTCGGTGGTCCCGCTGCTGAGGGTCGGTGCGCATGATTCAGGCGTGTAGATGCGCTTGCTCTGCGGGTCTGCCGGATTTAGGTATCCTGCGTCGCCACCTTGCGCAACGCTGCGTCCAGAAGCGGCGGCAACGGCTTTCCTCTTTTCTCGGCTCGACGGAGTATCCCAGCACATGCTTTCTGGCTCAAAGAGTACTTCGCAGGCGCGTGCGTCTCCAAGGTGTCCGACAAGAAAGAGACGCTCGCGTCTTTGGGCCACGCCGAAGAACTGCGCGTCCAGAACTCGCCACGCCAAACCGTACCCGAGGGCATCCATTTCTCGCAGGAGCTGTCCGAAAGCCGCCCCCCCTCACACGAGAGCGCTCCCTTGACGTTTTCCCACAGGAACCACCGAGGCATAAGCTCTTGAACACAACGTATGTACTCGAACATGAGTCCAGAAGCTCCTTTAAGACCTTCTCGCTTTCCGGCAATCGAGAACGACTGACAGGGAGAACCTCCGACCACAAGGTCAACTGCTCCATGAATCTCCTTTTTCCAATCTACTTTGGTGATGTCTCCGAGGTTCGGGACGTTCGGCCAGCGCTCGGCAAGTACCGCGCTCGGGAAGTCGTCTATCTCGCAGAAAGCGAGCGGTTCCCATCCGAGCGGTTCCCAAGCGAGCGTTGCCGCCTCGACGCCGGAAAAGATGCTTACATATCGCATTTGGCACCGGCCCAGAACATGCAAGAGCCGTCGCAGGGCGTGATACTGTCGTTGATCGTGTCGATGAACTCCCTCGTCGAGAGCTGCTTGTTCTTGATATTCAGCAGGTAGTTGTGCTGCGCCATGCGCTCACACACGCCGTAGTGGCCGCCGCTGAAATCGTCCCACTTGGCACAGCTTTGGCAGTCGCGCTTCATTTGAACCGACCTCCGATGCAACCGATAACGGCAATCAAGATGAACAACACGACTACGGGGGTGGCATATGCCGTTTCACGTTTACATGGAGCGGTCATGTCGCCACCCCCTCATGTCGGTCGCCTTGAGGTTCCAAATCGGCTTTAGGTGATGGATGACCTCAACTGTCGGCTCGATAAGCCGCAATATCTCGTCGGCGCTCTTATATGCCTCAGGCGATTCGTCGAGCGTCGCTTCACAGGCGCTCGGGCAGTAGATGCCAGCCTCTTTCATCTCTGATACAAACTTCTCGGTGTCCAAGTTGGCGCGTGCCTGCGCACGACTCATGACACGACCAGCGCCGTGGGGAGCGGACTCGTTCCAATCATTGTTGCCCTTGCCGACGGCGATTACTGAGCCGTCGCGCATGTTGAACGGGATAAGGACCTTCTCGCCAGTGTGTGCGCTGATTGCGCCCTTGCGGATAACGTTGTCATCGGATATGTAGTTGTGCATCGTCTCGAATCGAGCGCTCAGGTCCAGCTTGATTCCAGTGCGTTCCTTAATCTGCTTGAGAATGTGGAAACGGTTATCAGTAGCGTATCTCTGGCAGATACGCATGTCGTTGAGATATGCGCCTGCCGCAAAGCTCACGAGGTACTTGAGATCGCGAGGAACATCTTCCTTGCACATTTCCTGCGCCATTGCCTGGTGATACTCGGCCACCTGTTTGCCCAGATTGCGAGAACCGGTGTGCACCACAAGATATTGATACCCATACTCGTCCTCGTCGAGTTCAACGAAGTGGTTGCCGCCGCCCAGCGTGCCCATGGAGCACTCAATCCGCTCGACCCCTTTGAGATAGGCGCCGTTCACAACACCGTAGTCATTCTCAAGGCTGCATTTCGGCTCGTTGTGAACGCTGAACCCAGTTGGTACAGCTTTCTTCACGTCGCGGTTGAATTGAATCAAATCGTAACGGTCGATACGCTCGTCGAGAGGGGCGCAGAGCATACCGCAACCGATGTCGACTCCGACCAGATTCGGAATAACCTTGTCGCCAAGGTTCGCTGTGAACCCGATCACGCAACCCTTTCCGGCGTGGGCGTCGGGCATGATGCGAATCGTGGCACCCTCGAAAGCCGGACACGATGCAATCTCGTCAACCTGCTTCTTGGCGCTCTCCTCAAGATTCTCAGCGAAAATCTTTAAATCTGCCATTTGACCTCCTTTTATATAAGTGCGTTACTCGACCCCAGTGCTGCCGTAGCCGTTCGCCCCACGGTCGCTGTCGGACAGCTCGCCGACGTTCAGGAAATCGACGTACTCGCACTTGATGATTAACATCTGGCAGACGCGGTCGCCCGGGTACACCGTGAAGGCCTTCTCGCCCAAGTTGAGCAGCTTGGCCTTGATGGGGCCACGGTATCCCGAGTCGATGATGCCGACGCCGTTCGCCAGGCAGATGCCGTAGTTGCACCCGAGTCCCGAGCGCGGGGCCTGCAAACCGAAGTAGCCATCGGGAATCTCCATGCTCACGCCGAGGTCAATCCAGGCGGACTCCCCGACCCCGATGGTCACTGGACGCGGGATGAAGGCCCGCATGTCGGCTCCGGCATCGCCCTTGTGCTTTCGCTCGGGCGTGTGCCCGTACTCAGCGACGGTCTTAATCTCCATCTGTTCCATCTCCTTCCAGCGGGTGCGCACGACCCGCCAACGGGTAGCTGGCCTTGAACCAGTCGCACTTGCAGGGACACTCGATGCACAGCCGGAAGTCCTCGCGGTCGAAATCCGAGTCGGTAACGACGGCGCCCGTCTTGCACTCGTTCAAAAGCCACCTCCTTCCAGAAGCGGGTGCAGCCGATGAAGGCCGCACCCGCGCACAAATCAGTACTCGACGAAGCCGTTACAAGGCTCGTCGCTTTCCTCGATCGCGTTCTCCTGCACCCATGCGAGCACGTCAGCAGCGCCGATGCTCTGGCGCTCGTCGTACCACTGGGCGTACTTTCGCTTGCAGAAGCCGCAGCCGCTCTCGCCGATGAACGCGAACGACTCGCATTGTCCGCACTCGTAGTTCGGGGCGGCGTCGGGTGCGCCGTCGCGCTCAAGATTCATCTAAATCCTCCTAGAACGGAATGTCCTCGTCGTAGACCTCTACAGCGGCGACAGGAACCGCCTTACGGTGCGCTGCTGGCTGTACGGGAGCAGGCGTAGGAGTGCTGATGACGGCACCGTCCTGCTCGTCTCGGCGGCTCATGAACTCAATCTCGTCCACGATTACCTCCAGCTTGGAACGGCGCTCGCCGTCCCTCTCCCAGCTGGAGTAGCGCAGCTTGCCCTCGATGGCGACCTTGCTGCCCTTGGCGAGGTAGTTGGCAATCTTCTCGGCGCGGGTGCCGAACATGGTGCAGTCGACGAAGTTGGGATAGTCCTCCCACTCGCCGGTCTGCTGGTTCTTGCGTCGGTCGTTGACGGCGATGCCGAAGCTGAGCACCTGCGAACCGCTCTGGGTGGCGCGAAGCTCGGGGTCGCGGGTCAGGTTGCCCGTGACCAGCACTCGGTTAATGGACACTATTTCTTCCTCTCGTTGAGCAGCTTCACGATCTTGTCGCGCTGTCGGCAACCGAGGCTACCGAGGCGGCGCTTCTCGTCGATGCCAAGCTCATTCAGAATCTGCTCGGTCTTGGTCTTGCCGACGCCCGGCAGGGACCCGATAAAGTAGCGCAGGCGCATACGCTGGGCCTCGGGGGCGTCGAGCACTTCAAGCGGCTCGACCTCCAGCCACTTCATCTTGCGGCGAATCTCGGCGAGCTGCTTGCGCGCCTCGGTCGCCTTTTTGAGGGCCAGCTTGCGCTCCTCCTCGGTAAGCTCGTGGTTGATGGGCATTACTCGGAAACCTCCTAGATAATCTCGCCAGTCTCGGCGTCTACGTTTGCGGGTACATCGGTCGGCTCGGGAGCCAGCGGGTCCTCGAAAAGGCGGTTGCCCTCCTCGTCGAGGACGATCGGTGTACTGTCATCAGCCGCGACGATGCTCGCCTGCTCGACGGAACGCGGGAGCTTGCCACGGTTGAACGCTTTACGGATGACGGTCTTTTCCGCCATTGCCGCGTAGTCCGTGACCCAGGGTCCGAAATTCGAGGTCTTGGAGCGCTCCCTGATTTTGTCGATTTCATTCTTGGTCATCTTTGTGAACACGAAGCCACCGTCTTTCAGGTGGCACGTCAGATAGACCAGCTTAAGGTCCTCGTCATTGTGCTCGGAGTCGAAGTTGGGCCTGTAGTGGAAATGCTTACCGGTCTCGTCCTCGTAGTAATCGAAATCGTCGCCCTCGTAGACGCACTCGGTATCAATGGTGCTGACCTGACCAGAGCGGCGAACCAGCTCAAGCATTCCGTTCTTGCCGAGCTGGAACTGGGCCTCCATGCGCTTGGTCTGCTTGTTGTAGTACGGCAGGACGTATGCGTTGCCCATAATGTCGTTCGGCTCGACGCCAAGCTCGGCGCACTTCATGCAGCACGCGAGGATTGACTGAACCGAGCACTCCGCGAGCTTGGGGGTCTGCTTGTAGGTTGCGATCGCCAGCTGGGTCAGGCGCTCGGGCGTGAAGCCCTTGGGCATGACCGCCTGCAGCTGCGGAGCGCAGCGCTTGATAAGTCCGGCGAACGAGTTGTCCTGCTGCTGGGACTGCTTAATCTCCTGTTTCGCCTGCGTGATAGCTCCCAAAGTTATTCCTTCTCTTTCTTAGCGGCGGCGAATCTGATGCCGCCGTTCGTGTCTTGACCGTTCTTCTTGTAGCGCGACCAGGTGAACCTGCCGTCCGGCGTGACAATCCCTCGGTTGTCACCGATTAGCTGGCACAGCCTGTTGACGGCGCCTTGGTATTCCTTGACCGCAGCGTCTCGGGACTCCTTGGCTTTCAGCCAGTCGGTGGCCTCCTTGGGCGTGCTGTCCATGTCGACAAGCTCACCTGGAGTTCGGTGCTTTGCCAGCAGAGCCTTGATTTCAGCCCCGACTTCTCCGATCGGCGGTTCGACGTCGTTCTCGACCATCGACCAGAAGTCATCGACCTCCTTGTTGACGGCCCGGACGTCGTCCTCGTCGCGCATGACGCGGAACTCCTTGTAAATCTGGCCGCCGATAAGCACGGCGACGTCCGCGAACTTGCGTCCCGTGACGCTCATGTAATGGGTAATCTGCGTGATGTAGTAGATGGGCACGCCCTCGTCCCAGTCGTGCTCCCTGTAGAGCGACGCGGTCTTGATTTCCAAGATGCCCCATCCGAGTTCGGGATCCTTGACCTCGTAGTCTAGTGATGCTTGGGCGTGGGGCCGCTCGATGCTCTGGCAGACGGCGTTGACTCGCCTGACAATGCGGTCTGGGTGCTTACTGGCGTAATGACCACCCACGATGGGTTCGAGGATGTTCCCCCATTCAACAGCCTCATTGTCCGAGAGGTCTGCTGGCGGGATGTACCCGAGCTTTTCTGCCCAGACCTCATAGGGGCCGCGATAATGAGAGAGTCCCATAATGGCAGCGACATCCGAACCTCCGATTCCCTTGCGGCGCTGGGCAAGCCATGCGTCGTTGTCGCCGGCCGGCGTCCTGATTAGCGTGAAGTACTTGTTCTCGCCTACGATCGACATGGGTTCACCTCCGCGACCTCGTCCATGTTCATGAGTCCGAGCGGGATGACGGTGATGACCATGCGGTCGTTCTCAAGGCCCCTCATACGAGGCCACTTGCTTATGTCGGCCTTCACTACTTGTGAGTCGTCCTTCCAAGCAAGACCGTTGAGCGCGTCGGACACCAGCTTGCCGATGTTGTCCCAGTCGGGCTTGAAGGTGTCCTCCTCGCAGAGGACCTTCTTCGGGCGCGACTTTGGTAGGGCGCGGTACGCCTCGACAAGCAGGATGAACGGCTCTCGTCCCGTCTGGTGCTCAGCTGGGAGGACGTTGCCCTCCTTGGCGATGACGTCCAGATAGGCGGCGCGGATTGCCTGCTCGTCGTCGTGCGTCCGCTTGGTCGTGTAGGTGCGGCCGGTGCCTGTGAAGCGCGGCCTGTCCTTGCCTCGGACGAAATCGACTCGGAACGTCGTCATAGCAGCGCTCCAATGTCTTTCAGATAGCGGTCAAGCTCGAACACGCTGATGCGTGCGCCGCGCTCGCCGTCAGGCTCGATGAAGTCGATAAGGCCCTTCTCGCGGTCGCGTCGGAGCCTGTCCTGACCGAGTCCGGTGAACTTTCCGCACTCGGCGACCGTGTAGGTAATCCGCGCAGGAAACCCGGCCGCCATTGCGATCGACAGCGTTGACGGCTTTGGCTGCTCCGCTTTTGTCACGCCCTCGATGAACTCCTTTGCTGACTTCTCGACGGCTCTGAGCATCTGGTCTGCAAACCAATCAACTGTCGGTCGTCCTTTGTTGTTAGAGTCCATCTGACACCGCCCCGCAGTAGCGTCCGATGAAATATGCTTGGCCTTTTCCAGTTACCTTTGGCGTGCGGTTGATGGTGACTCGACCGTCGCTGTGGGTAACCGCCGTCTCCTTGATTCGGAACAGCTTCATGTCCATGGAGCGCTGCGTCGGCACGTTTCGGTTGGAGCCGGACTTGCCGAGATAGCCGTCGCGCTGGAGCAGCTTGAAAAGTCGGTTCTGACCGATCTCAAGACCGTTCTGGCACATCATCTTGGCAAGCTCTCCGATAAGGCAGGTGCCATCGGAGTCGGCCACGGCGTCTGCGAACAGCGCCTTGGGCTTCATGTCCTCGATGGTCGCCTCGTGGAGAGCGATAAGCTCGTTCTTGCGGTCGATGGTCTTTTGGGCAATCAGCAGGGCGCGCGCCATAATGTCGGCGTCGCTGTCCTCGGTGCTTGTGGAGATGTAGCCGCCGTCCTTGCGGATTGACGGCAGGACCTCGTGAGTAACCCAACGCTGGAACGGCGCGGCGTTCGGGCTGCGGCTCACCATAATCACTCGGTAGAAACCAGACTCGTTGATAAGCCTGAGTCCTCCCTTGCGGCGAGCGTCGCTGGTTTCCATCTCACACACATTCTGTGGGAGTTCCGCCGACCAGCACTTCTCGTCATCATCGAGAAGTCGAGTGATGCCGTTTGCGTCTCGGAAACCGAGAGCCTTGGCAACGTCGGTCGCGGCAAGCCAGATTTCATCCGACTCGGTCTTGGTCACTCTGAGCTTGCCGAACCGCTCGCTGCTGAACAGCTGCAAATCTGCTACACTCATGCCGACCTCCTTTCAGGTCAAAGCCCCCGCGCTGTGGAATGTGGCAGGGGCTTTTTTCGTGCTATTCGGTTGTGTAGTGGTCTTTATAAAGATTGGTCAACCAGAGTCCTAGCGCCGCGTTCATCATGTCGTTCATGTTGCCCATCGGCTTCACCTTTGCGAGACATTCGCGTAAAGCGTCTTTTTGCCCAGGATCGATTTTGATATAGAAGCTAATCGGGCTTTCGGCTATGGACTTGTCTGGCTTGATACCAGAAAGAAACGTCTTGTTGACAGTCTGGCAATCGTCCATCCGCTACTCCTCGACGTAGTGCTTGATGACGTTGTTGAAGCTGCCCTTGTTGCCGTAGACCTTCTTGGCGATCGCGGCGAGCAGGCCCTTCTCCTTGTCGAACTTCTCGTTATTGGCCTTGACGACGGTCTTGGTGCCGTCTTTCCAGTAGACGATGGTCGCGTGGTCATGGAAGATGACACGCTCGATTTTGGGCTTTGTTCCCCAGTCGATTGCTCCGATATAACGAGGGCCGCTACCACCAAAATAGAGCCTGCGGCGCAGCGCGTTCAACAGGACATGCGCGACGGAATCGGACGACTTGCAGCCGCGCAGCGCATATGCGTCGTCTGCGGTCAAAACGAGATTCACAGCGGCATTAGCCGTCGCGCTATGCAAGTTGACATCGAGCGTGGGGTCGGAAATATAAACCATCAGTTACCTCCTTCTTAGGTATTTGGTTTTGAGAAAAATGGGCAGGCGCGGAGGGATTAGAACCCCCATCGGCGTTACCGCCACGGTTTTGGAGACCGCTGCTCTACCAGTTGAGCTACGCGCCTGTTGAGTGCTGCCCAGGAGTCGCACCTGGTTGCGCGGATTTGCACTCCGCTGCCTATCTGTTCGGCCAGCAGCACATGGAGTCGCCAGAGGGAATCGAACCCACAACACGCGGTTTAGGAAACCGCCGCTCTATCCCATTGAGCTATGACGACGAAAATGGTGCCGCATCTAGGTAATGCTCCCAGCCAGCCAATAGACACCTGATTTACAGTCAGGCCCCCGTCTTTAGGGGAATACTGCGGCAGTGTGGAGGAGGGTGTGGGATTCGAACCCACGGGTCGCTACTAACGGCCTACTGTTTTCTGGACAGCTGCGATAATCCTCTCTGCCAACCCTCCGTTGGCGGAGCATGTAGGACTTGCACCTACGGGCCTCGTGCGAGGTCTACGGGTTAGCAACCCGCTGCAGTAGCTACTGTGCCAATGCTCCGAAAGTGGAGCCGCCTGCGGGAGTCGAACCCGCATTGCCGATTTGGAGGACCGGAGTTCTACCTTTGAACTAAGGCGGCATGGTTGGTGCGGCTGGATTCGAACCAGCAGCCTCTCCGTTATCAACAGAGTGCTCTGACCATTGAGCTACGCACCAATGGACCCGCCAAATGGGATCGAACCATTCACTCAGGCAGGGGCAACGTAATCCCCTGCGTGCGTCATCCCCTAGTGGAATTGGCGGCATGGCTCGCGCGGCAGGCCTCGAACCTGCGACCTCCCGGTTAACGGCCGGGCGCTCTACCAACTGAGCTACACGCAAATGGTGGGGCAAACCATACGGCACAATGGCTGCACCGCTGGGCATGCCCCGTGTTGGTGGCGGGAGCGGGATTCGAACCCGCATGTCACGGCTTATGAGGCCGTTGAGTTACCTGTACTCTATCCCGCTGTGGCTTCTCGGCAGGGAATCGAACCCTGATTGACTGAACCAGAGTCAGCCGTGCTAAAACCGTTACACTACCGAGAACGTGTTTGCCAGCGGCGACGGCAACCGACACGGCTGCTGTACACATCTTCTTGCGACGCGACCGCCGAAGGGCAAATGGCGGTCTGGGTTTTCAGATGCCCGTATCGGCTGCTGTCGCCGCTGGCGGCTGGGGCAAGGTCACAAAACCCCAGCTTGTCCGTGGTTACCGCGCGACGCGGTCTGGCACTCACGGCTTACCACCCGCACGGCTCGATGCCGATTGGGTCCTACCCCTCTCGGGGCGAATATTCGGTACTCAAAGTGCGCGTCCCGTCTGGGACATTGCGCGGTTTCCCGCGCGGACTCGGCTGCTAGTAGGGGTTCAGCAAGGAGACGAAAACTGAACTGGCTCCGTGTGGTATGGGAGGAGAGAAGAGGACAGCCGAGTCCGCGAGGGAAAACGCGTTGAAATCGGTACTGGCTAATTGGGGATTGACTCTTTCGTCTCGGTCCTGCCAGCTACCATCCAAAGAGGAACCTTGAAAATGTCTGCCATCTTTGAAGCGTCTGTGAGACTGATGTTGCCAGTGTGCTCCCAGCGGTAGACCGTATTGGACGATACGCCCATTTTCTCAGCTAGTTCGCTTTGAGACATTCCGCTGTGGACACGGAGAGTCAGGATTGACCCAGCAATTTGCTCGTTTTTCGTACGCATGTTCACCTCCGAGTAGTACGCTGCGTCCTTTCGAAAAACAACTATAAGACTCTCCGTATTATTGTCAACAAAAAATTTGACAAATACCCAACTTCTGTCGGTACGTTGGGTATAATCGCAGGTGAGGAGCTTGGAAGGAGAGGAATTATGAACAATCGACTCAAGGAAATCCGTACGGCTGCTGGCTATCCAACGGCGCGTGACTTCGCCGAGAAGCATGGAATTGCGTACGATACGTACACTTCGTACGAAAGCGGTAAGCGCAATCTGTCACTCGCCAAAGCGTGGGAGCTTGCCGACATCCTTGGTTGTACTCTCGATGAAATCGCCGGAAGGGAGCCGCAGGGCAACGACGGTGACGACCTGTTGAAGCAGTGGCTTATCGACAGCTACGAACAGTGCACCACTGAAAGAAAGCGCCGTCTCGTTGAGTTCGCAAGCGATCAGGCTTCAATGTCCAAGAACCAAGACGATGCGTCAAACAAGTCGTAAACCAATCGCAACATAGAGTAAGGAGATGACATGGTTTACTTAAAAGGATTGTTTGACATTCTTGTCTCACGAGGAATGAGCCAAGCTGATTTGTGCAGGATAAGCGGCCTTAGCAGCGGAGTTATCTCCAGCTACATTAACGGAAGGCGTGTTCCGTCAATCATCGGAGCTATTAGAATCGCCGACTCACTAGGCGTGACGCTCGACGAACTTATTGGCAGGGAACCTGTGCTTTACACGCCACCGCCGCCGCTTGCCAAAGACGAGGAAACGCTTCTTGAGAACTACCGCAAGTGTACCCAGAAGAACAAGGACAAGGTCTCAGAGTACGCGGAGTTCCAAAGCGCTAAAAGCAAAGAGTCCACGCGAGATTCAAAGCGTTCTAAGAGGAGTGCGTAATGGCTAAAACCAAAGAGCCGCCGCTTCTGGTGGGGCTTATCGTCCTGTTCTTGGGCGGCATAGGCTTTTTCGTGACGCTGCTCGGGGCGGCGTGCTCGCTAATCGTCGAGGACTACAGGCCGTATGCGCCGTACTGGTGCGCCGCGTTCGCGGTCTGCTTGGCCTGCGCCTTGGTACTCAGGAATACCGAATGGGGCAGGCGCGAGCTTCAGGACGACAAGAAGAAGCAAACCTCAGCGACGAAGCCCGAAACTGCCGAAAAGGGCTACGCCCCTGCACACCCGAACGCAGAACTCAACCGTGCGGCGCTCGACACGACCCCGGAAAAGGTGAAGAAGGCCCAGCGCAAGGCAGGACTCCGCTGTCCCAAGTGCGACTCCACCGACGTCACGTTCCTGAACAACACGTCGAAGTCCACGAGCGCGGGAAAGGCGCTCATTGGCGCCGAGGTGTTCGGCCCTGAGGGCATGGTGGTCGGTGCCGTCATGGGCAGGAAGGGAAAGCGCGAGTACCTTTGCAACCACTGCGGAAAGCGGTACTCGGTAAGGAACTAGAAAGCAGGAGGCGCCGCCACCCGCCAAGATGAACGACGCCTCCAGAGGACTTATCCCACACACGGTAGGAAAGCAGGTTAATTATGCCACGGAAACGCGCTGAGAGGGGTTCTATCGCCCGGTTAGACCGAAACCGCTACAGGATTAGGTACTGGGGGGACAAGGGCGACGGAAAGGGCTACAGGCGCTTGAGCGCGAACTTCACCGGGACGCTGACGGAGGCGAGGGCGGAGCGCGACAGGCTGATAGAGCTGCACTCGACAAATCAGCGTACGCAGCACACGGTAAGGTACGTGTTCGACACGCTGTACTGGCCGTCATGCGAGAAGCGGCTTGCCACGAACACGCTCAACGTATACCGATCGACTTGGCGCAAGTACGTCGGACCGAAGTTCGGCAGCTGCAAGCTGGGAACCGTGAAACCGCTCATGATACAGGAATGGCTCGACGGCATGACGAAAGCCCAGGCGCAGAGAGCCGTGAACATGCTGTCTGGTATTTACAAGACAGCGGTGAAGTTCGAGCTTGCGGAGACAAACCCGACCTCGGTCGGGCTGACGCTGCCGGACAACTCAGTGGAGATGGACAAGGGAATATACGACCTTGCCGAGTTAATGCGAATGGCAGAGCTGCTGCGCGGCTCGCGCATGGAGGGCATTTTCCTGCTGTGCGCATTCGGTTCATGCAGGCCCGGAGAGGCCACGGCTGTAGACCCGGCGTCGGTCGAGCTTGTAAAAGCGAGCAACGGCATGGCATGCGCCGTGGTGCCGATAGAGCGAGAAGCGGTTCGAGGAGCCGTAGTCGATAGGGTCAAAACCGAGTGCAGCCGACGCTATGTTGTCGTTCCCGGAAAATGGGGCGAGCGCCTTGCGGAGGTTGCGGTGCAGCGAATAAACGGTTGCCACAATCTGTTCATCGAGAACATGAACGGTGAGCCACTTTCATCGGCGACATTGAAGGTGAGATGGGAGAGCGAATCAAACAGGCTCGGGTTCGAGTACCATCCCCTGCGCAACCTCCGAAACTCTTGGCGAACCAGCTGGGAGTACGAGGTCAGGATACCTACTGCGACGCTGGAAATATTGATGGGCCACTCGGGGTCTGGAGTGTCGGCGAAGCACTACGTCAGGGCGAGTTTAATGATGCTGGTGAACACTGTGGCCGACGCCTTCGCTGATGCCGGACTTGTCTCATAGGGACTTTTAGGGACTAAATCGTTTTATGCAAGCGATTTACCTGCTGTTTTAGAAAATCTAATAATGTTGGATATTGTACCCGCAAGGACCATAAGCAGAACGCAAAGCTCTGGTTCAAACGGGAATTGCAGACGGTTGTTTGAAAATAAAAAACCCGGCCTTCCATGGGAAGACCGGGTATCAGATGCGTGGTAGCCCGTACCAGATTCGAACTGGTGATCTCCGCCTTGAGAGGGCGGCGTCCTAAACCGCTAGACGAACGGGCCATAAGCCTTAGCAGAAAAGAAATGGTAGCCCGTACCAGATTCGAACTGGTGATCTCCGCCTTGAGAGGGCGGCGTCCTAAACCGCTAGACGAACGGGCCACATGACATCTGCACTGCCGTGCTGCGAGGAAATATATTACGGGACAAAAAACGTCAGCGCAAGAAGAAATTCCAAATTGCCGAAAAATTGTCGGCAGGTTATGGAACACGCAGGTAAACTGGGTAGCTAATTCAAGTTGAGATGGACCAAAAGAGCTTCGCGATCGTTGGGAATGTTGTCTTCGATCACGGCGTCGAGGGCGGAGTTGAGAAGCTGACCCAGTTCCGGCCCGGGCTTGACTCCGGCACGGAGCAGGTCGCCGCCGTTGATGGCGAGCATCTTGAGCGTATAGGGCTCCCCTGCCTTCAGCAGCTCGTGCGCCATCGCGCGCATCTCCTCAATCGTCTCAACGTAATAGAAGCACGACGGGACCTTGCCGAGCGTGTCAGCACGCTTAAGGTCCATGAGCTCGTCAATCAGACGGGCCGTGTCGACGCCCTCGCCAGAAAGCGCACACATCATATTGAGCAGGCAGGATCGCTCGGGACGCAGCGGTTTGTCGTGATATTTGATGAGCAGGCACACGTCGCGCACCAGGTCGTGCGAGAGAGCCAGGCGATCCATAATGACGCGCGCTTTCTTGGCGCCGAGCTCGGGATGACCGTAGAAGTGTCCGCTGCCAGCGTGATCGACCGTAAAGCACTCGGGCTTGGAGACATCGTGCAAAAACGCCGCCCACATAAGGCTCGACGATGGCGCGACGCCGTCGCACAGCGCCAGCTCCCCTGCCACTGTCAGCACACGGGCGATATGCTCGTAGACGTTAAACGCATGGTAGACACTTCGCTGATCAAACCCGCGAGCGGGCGCAAGCTCGGGCACGGCGGCGCAGATGAGCTCGGGGTAGCGCAGCATCGCGTCTCCCCCGTGGCCGGTCGAAAGAATGCCCTCGAGCTCAATACCCACACGCTCGCGCGCCACGGCATCGAGCAGCGGCGCGCACTCGGCAAGCGCACGCTTAGTCTCGGGCTCAATCATAAAGTCCAGGCGGCAGGCAAAGCGCACCGCACGCAACATGCGCAGGGCGTCCTCGTTAAAGCGACGCTTGGGATCACCGACAGCGCGAATCAGCTTGCGATCCAGATCACCCTGGCCGTCGTAGCGGTCGACAAGCCCGCGCTCGGGATGCCAGGCCATGGCGTTGACGGTAAAGTCGCGGCGGGCCAGATCGTCCTCGAGCGAGGCGGCACGCTCGACACTCTGAGGATGGCGCCCATCGGTGTAAAAGCCATCCAGGCGGTACGTGGTGACCTCGATACGCTCGCCATCGGAAATAGCCGTGATTCCGCCAAATTTAATGCCCGACTCCACGACCGCGATATCAGCGGCCTCGAGCGCCGCCTTGGACTCCTGCCACAGGCCGCTACAGCACATATCAACATCGTGGCTGGGGTACCCCATCAGGGCGTCGCGCACCCAACCGCCCACGTACCAAGCCTCAAGACCAGCCGCCTCAAGCGCGCGCAGGACGCGCAGGGACGCATCGGACGGTTGAGTACCGTTGAGCGAAACATTGCACATGCCTATGGCCTCCTGAGACTATCAAATTGGCTATCGATTGCGTCTGCAAGAAGTCTAGCAAGAAACAGCCTCCACTGCACACGCAAGTCCGATAAACAAAAACGCATCCGTCCTAGTCTAAGACGGATGCGAAATAATCAAACTATTCAGACAAGGTGCCGGAACTAGCAGACCTGGCGAACCTCGATGTGCTTCTTATATTCGTCCACCTTGGCAAAATCGCCCAGACCGGGGCACTCGACCACGTTGGCGCCGGTAGCCATCGAAAGGCGCAGGGCGTCCTCGACGCGCTCGGGAGCGTCGTGCCACACGGACAGGAAGGCAGCGAGCGAGGAATCGCCGGCGCACACCGTCGACAGCAGCTTGACGTCGAAGGTGCGGTTGGCAAACCAGATGTGCTCACCGTTAGAGAAATACGCGCCGTCGCCACCGAGGGTCAGCAGCACGTTCTTGGCGCCCTTGGAGTGCAGCTCGGCCATCGCGCCCTTGACGGACTCGTCGTCGCCACCGCTCACCTTAATGCCAAAGATGTCGAGCAGCTCGTCGTCATTGGGCTTGATCAGCAGTGGCTCCAGAGCAATGAGGTCTGCCAGCTGATGGCTCGAGATGTCGAGGACGAACTCGGCCCCCTTGGCCTTGACACGGCGCAGGACCTCGGCCAAGAAGCCCTCGGAAGTGTTGGGAGGCAGCGAGCCGCTGATGACCAGGCAGGTCATGTCATCGAGCGAATCGATAAGTTCAAACATCTCCTGCTCGTTGGCCTCATTGATGGCGGCACCGGCATTGACCATGTTGTACTCGGTGTCGGGACCGGCGTTGAGGAACACATTGACGCGCGTAATACCGTCGGTCCACACGGGCTTGACGGGCACGCCCAGGGCCTCGGCGCCCTTAACGATAAACTCACCCGAGAAGCCGGCGAAGAAACCCAGGATCGTGGTGTCGACACCATAGTGGTCAAGCGTAAACGAGACGTTGAGGCCTTTGCCGTTGGGCGTGTAGACGGCATTGCGGGTACGCGTGACGGTATTGGCAGTAAGGCCGTCGCAGGCGATGTTGTAATCAATGGCGGGATTAGCAGTGAGCGTGTAAATCATGAATGTTCCTTTCACGAAGCAACGTGTTAATGAAAGTATATTCCACGCATCGGTAAAAGGCTAGGACAACTCGGTGAACGGTGTGGAAGCGATGAAGTACGGCAGGACACCTCTCCCCCATGGCGGAACAAAAAAGGCGCCCCGGCCGAAACCGGGGCGCCGCATGCGCACGAATATGTCGCGTTTCGATTACTGACGATCGAGCTTGCGGACAGCAACGCGCTTGCTGTACTCGTCGACGTGACCGAAGTCACCAATGCCGACGGACTCGGCAACGTTGGCGCCGGTGGCCATAGCGAGCTTCATGGCCTCCTCGACGTTGTCGCGATCCCTGTACCACTTGTGCAGGAACGCAGCGAGGGTGCAGTCGCCGGCGCAGACGGAAGAGACCAGCTTGATGTTGAACTCACGCTTGGCGTACCAGATGTCCTCGCCGTTGGAGAAGTAAGCGTCGCCGCGGCTACCACGGGTGAGCAGCACGTTCTGAACGCCAGCGTCGTGAGCCATCTTCATGGCGACACGAACCTCGTCGTCGGTGTCGACCGGCACGCCGAAGATGGCCTTCATCTCGTGATGGTTCGGCTTGATGAGCAGCGGCTTCTTGTGAGCGAGCTCCTTGAGCTTGTCGGAGGACAGGTCCAGGACGACGTCAGCGCCACGAGCCTGAGCGTGCTCCATGACCTGAGCCAGGAAGTCGGGCGTAGCTTTGGGAGGCACGGAGCCGGAGACGATCAGGCACTCGAGATCGCCCGCGGTGTCCAGGATGTTGTAGAGCTCCTCCTGGTGCTGCGGCGTGATCGGGGCGCCGGGGTTCAGGATGCCGTACTCGTGCTGGCCATCGTTGACGTAGGTGTTAATGCGCGTGATACCGTCGGTCCAGACCGGGCGGCAGAGGCAACCCAGGTTCATGACCTCCTCGACGATGAACTTGCCCGTGAAGCCAGCGAAGAAGCCGAGCGCGACGGTGTCGACGCCCATCTTCTTAAAGGCGAAGGACACGTCGAGGCCCTTGCCGTTAGCCGTGTAGCTGGCCGAACCGGTGCGGACGTTCTCGTCGGGCTCGAGCGGAGAGCTCGAAACCGTCATGTCGACAGCCGGGTTAGCGGTTAGCGTGTAGAACATTTACAGTACCCCCTGTATATGTGAGGGCCGCGTGGCCGGCCCATTCCAACCACGCGGTTACCTCTGATACCAAATTAGCGAGCTGCGGACTCGAGCAGTGCCTTGACCTCGGCGGCGGTGTTGCAGGCGAGCGCCTTCTCGGCGAGCTCGTCGCACTCGGCCTTGGTCCACTGGCTGATGGTCTTACGGGCGCGCAGGATCGACGGAGCACTCATCGAGAACTCCTCCAGGCCCCAGCTGATCAGCAGCGGCTCGAGCAGCGGATCGGCAGCGGCCTCGCCGCACATACCGACCATGATGCCGGCCTTCACGCCGCTCTCGATGATGTTCTTGAGCGAGCGGAGCACGGCGGGATAGTAAACCTGGTACAGATTGGAGATGGTGTCGTTGCCACGGTCGGCGCACATGGTGTAGCCGATCAGGTCGTTGGTGCCGATGGAGAAGAAGTCGGCGACCTCGGCAAGACGGTCTGCGAGCAGCGAAGCGGCGGGCGTCTCGACCATGATGCCGACCTCGATGTTCTCGTTGAACTTGCGCCCCTCTTCGGTCAGCTCGGCCTTGCACTGCTCGACGAGCTCCTTGACAGCCAAGACCTCCTCGACGCAGGTGACGAGCGGGATCATGATCTTGACGTCACCGAAGGCGCTAGCGCGCAGCAGAGCGCGGAGCTGGACCTTGTACTGGTCGGGATTGGCCAAGCAGTAACGCACGGCGCGGAAGCCCATGAAGGGGTTGTCTTCCTTGACCATATGCAGATACGGAATCTCCTTGTCGCCACCCACATCGAGCGTGCGGATGATGACCGGAGCACCCTTGAGCGCGCTGGCGACCTTACGGTAGGCGTTGAACTGCTCCTCCTCGGAAGGAAGCTCAGCAGAGTCCATGAACAGGAACTCGGAGCGGAACAGACCGATAGCCTCGGCGTCGTGATCGAGCGCGTTGGGCACGTCATCGGGGTTACCGATGTTGCAGGCGATGATCTTCTTGATGCCATCAGCAGTCACGGACGGCTTGCCACGGAAGGCCTCGAGGGCTGCCTTCTCGGCAGCGAAGGCCTCGGCCTTGGCGGTGTAGGCAGCGAGCGTCTCCTCGTCGGGATCGGCCTCAACGATACCCTTGCCACCGTCGACGACAACAGTCATACCGTTGCGCAGAGCGGTGCAGCTGTTGGAAACCGAAAGGACAGCCGGAATCTCGAGGGCGCGCGCAATGATCGCGGAGTGCGACGTGCGGCCACCGGTCTCGGTGACGATACCGGCAACGTGGGCCTTATCGATCGTGGCGGTCATGGACGGCGTGAGGTCGTGCACGACAACGACAGTGTTCTCGGGCAGGACGGAGAGGTCGACGACCTCCTTGCCCAGCAGCTCAGCCAGAATACCGGTGCGGATGTCGGCGATGTCGGCCGCACGCAGACGGAACATCTCGTCGTCCATGGACAGGAACATGTTCTCGAACATGGTCGAGGTGTCCATGAGCGCCTGCTCGGCGCAGGTACCGCCGTCAATGGCGGCGTTGATGGCGTCGGTCATCCCCGGGTCCTGAGCCAGGACAATGTGTCCGCTCATGATCTCGGCCTCGGCCTCGCCCACCGTCTCCTTCATGTGGTCGGCCTGAGCCTGGGTCTTCTCGCAGAAGACCGAAAGAGCGGACTGATAGCGCTCCTTCTCTGCTGCCGAATCAGCAACCTCGTGCGGCTCAAACGTCAAGTCGGGATCGACGGCGACCATGACGGTGCCGATACCGATGCCCTCGGAAGCGTTGACTCCCTGATACATTCCCATTCCTCTCTCCGTGTCATGTGATAAAGCGTTTTGCCATATCCATGACAAAAGAGCGCAGCTACCTTACAACAGGTCACTGCGCCCCCAAATATGAACTTAGTTGTTCAACATGCGACCCGTTTGAGTTCTACTCGCCAAGACCGCTCTTGATGAGCTCGATGGCAGCAGCCAGAGCCTCGGCCTCGTCAGCGCCGTCGCACTTGACCTCGACCTCGGTGCCGCAGGGGATACCAGCAGCCATGAGGGCCATCGGGGACTTGCCGTTGACCTCCTTCTCGGGGGTAACGACCGTCACGTCACAGGCATACTTGCCCATGGTGGAGGCGAACAGACCAGCCGGACGCATGTGCAGACCCTGAGGATTAACGAGGGTAGCCTTCTCAGAAACCATAATTGACTCCTTTTTGTGTTTAACCCCTGTCATGCATGTGGCAGGAGTCAGATTCACGACGTTGTTTATATTAACTCACATCAAACGGTTTTTCATTATGTTTCAGACGAATTATTGGACAGATGTGTTTGTCGTCCGCCTGCTCGCCGGGCGGGCGCGGGTTAAGTTTGCTGCTCTACAGTCCTGCGCAAGACGGAAAGCACATTAAGTGCTTTC
>OLQV01000090.1_pt1 | contig 94394 bp, 88 predicted proteins | sample 1672371 | NCBI WGS metagenome assembly OLQV01 (sample SAMEA3136676, study PRJEB25190) | human gut metagenome
AAAGAAATCCAGTGGCTTGCAGGTTTACCAGGTGAAAAACCTGTCTAACTGAAGCTACTGGATGAAAAATCAGGCTACTAAATGAACCTTACAATAGTGTGCGGATGTTATTCCCACTCGATGGTCGCGGGCGGCTTTGAGGTGATGTCGTAGCACACGCGGTTGGCGCCGGGCACCTCGGCGACGATACGGCTGGAAATCTTGCCCAGTACCTCGTAGGGCAGTTTCGCCCAGTCGGCGGTCATGGCGTCGGAACTCTCCACGGCGCGCAGGATGATGGGGCGTTGGTAGGTGCGTTCGTCGCCCATGACGCCCACGCTCTTGATGTCGGGCAGCACCGCGAAGTATTGCCAGCAGCTGTGCTCGGAGTTGCGCTCGCCGGTCTCCTCGAAAAGCCGTGTGTTGTAGGCGTCGAGCTCCTCGCGCACAATGGCATCGGCGTTCTTCAGGATCTCGAGCTTCTCCTTGTCGACCGCGCCGATGATGCGGATTGCCAGACCCGGGCCTGGGAACGGCTGGCGGTACACGATGTGCGCCGGAAGGCCCAGCGCAAGACCCAGCTCGCGGACCTCGTCCTTGAAGAAGTGGTCGAGCGGCTCGATGAGGTCGAAGCTCACGCCATCGGGGAACGGGATCAGGTTGTGGTGGCTTTTGATGGTGGAAGCCTTGCCGCCCGTCTTGCGTGCGCCGGACTCGATGATGTCGGGGTAGATGGTGCCCTGGGCAAGGTACTTCACGGGCTTCCCATCGGTTTCCAGCTGCTGGGCGACCGCGAAGAACTCCTTCCAGAACTGCGTTCCGATGATGCGGCGCTTCTGCTCCGGCTCGGTCACGCCGGCCAGGAGCTCGGCGTAGCGGTCCTCGGCGTGCACATGGATGAAGTCGACGTCGAACTGCTTGGTGAAGACTTCCTCGACCTGCTCGGGCTCGCCCTTGCGCAGCAGGCCGTGGTTAACGAACACGCAGGTCATCTGCTTGCCGATGGCGCGGGCGCCAAGGGCGGCGACCACGGAGGAGTCCACACCGCCGGAAAGCGCCAGAATGACGCGGTCCTCACCGACCTTCTCGCGGAACTCGGCGGTCATGGTCTCGACGAGGTTGTCCATCGACCAGTTCTTTTCGAGCTTGCAGACGTTGAAGAGGAAGTTGGAGAGGATCTGCTGGCCGAATTCGGTGTGCTTGACCTCGGGGTGGAACTGCGTGGTGTAGATGCGCTTCTCGGCGTTCTCCATCGCGGCCACAGGGCATACGTCGGTCGATGCCACCACGGTGAAGCCCTCGGGCACGTCGTGCACGGCGTCGAAGTGGCTCATCCACACGGTCTGATCGGTCGGGGTGCCCTCGAAAAGCGCGCCGCCCTCAACGTGAAGCGTCGCGGGGCCGTATTCGCCCACCTCGGGGTGGAACACGGTGCCGCCGAGCGTCACCGCCGTGATCTGATGCCCATAGCAAAAGCCGAGCACCGGCACGCCCAGCTTGTAGATCGCAGGGTCGACGCGCGGGGCGTCTTCGGCGTTCACGCTCGCCGGGCCTCCCGACAAGATGATGGCGGACGGCGACATCTCGCGTACCTCCTCGGCGGTGATGTCGCACGGCACGATCTCCGAGTACACATGAAGGTCGCGCACGCGGCGGGCAATCAGCTGCCCGTACTGCGCCCCGAAGTCGAACACGAGGACTTTCTGCGCTGAAGCTGAAGATGATGCGCTCAATGTTGCTCCTTAGTCGGGATTAGTCTCATTCGCCGCCTCGTAAAGCGGCGTCTTATCACAGATAAACATCTTACTAAAAGGGTGGGGGAGTGATACCCGTTGCTAGGTGAAGGGTTTGGTAAAGAGTTGTGGTCACCTTGTGTTCCCAGGTCGTTACGAAAAGACCCTCTTGCCGGCATTCCAAAAGATGTGTATAATCTTCGGTTGCGTCTGCGGTGTTATGGATACACCCGGGCGCGTGGTTAGACCGGCGTCATGACATCGAGCCTCCATCGGTGCCCACGGCAATCGGGAAGCCACGTAAGGTAGGAGGGTTTTTGGTGTGCGGAGAGGCGCGCGAGCAAAAACCCAGCAAGAAAGAGAGTGTCATGGGAGTCAAACAGTACAAGCCGACGAGCCCTGGCCGCCGTTTCCAAACGGTCTCCGATTTCGCCGAGATCACCACGTCGAAGCCGGAGAAGTCGCTGCTTGCGCCCCTTCACAAGAAGGCTGGTCGCAACAACAAGGGCCGCATCACCGTCCGTCATCAGGGCGGCGGCAACAAGCGTCGTTACCGCATCATCGACTTCAAGCGCAACAAGGACGGTGTGCCCGCCAAGGTGGCAACGGTCGAGTACGACCCGAACCGCTCCGCCCGCATCGCGCTTCTGCACTACGTCGACGGCGAAAAGCGCTACATCCTTCACCCGAAGGGCCTGAAGGTCGGCGATATGGTCGTTTCCGGTCCCGAGGCCGACATCAAGCCGGGCAACGCGCTTCCGCTCGCCAACATCCCCGTTGGTACGCTGATCCACGCGGTTGAGCTCCAGCCTGGTAAGGGCGCCGCTCTTGCACGTTCCGCTGGCACGAGCATCCAGCTCATGGGTAAGGAAGGCAAGTACGCGATTCTGCGTATGCCGTCCTCCGAAATGCGTCGCGTCCTTCTGACCTGCCGCGCGACCGTTGGCGAAGTCGGCAACGCCGAGCATGCCAACATCCGCATCGGCAAGGCCGGCCGCAACCGCTGGAAGGGCATCCGCCCGACCGTCCGCGGCACCGTCATGAACCCGGTCGACCACCCGCACGGCGGTGGCGAAGGCAAGAACAAGTCTTCGGGTCGCAACTCTGTTTCGCCGTGGGGCATGCCTAGCAAGGGCCATCGCACCCGCAACCCGAAGAAGGCTTCGAGCCGTCTCATCATCCGTCGTCGCAAGAAGTAGCGCGGACACGTTAAGGAGTAACTGTGAGCAGAAGTTTGAAAAAAGGTCCTTTCGTAGAGCCGCGTCTGCTTGGCCGTATCGAGGCCATGAACGCAGCTGGCGAAAAAGACGTCATCAAAACCTGGTCGCGTGCCAGCACCATCTTCCCGGACATGGTGGGTCACACCATCGCCGTCCACGATGGACGCAAGCACGTGCCGGTGTACATTACTGAATCTATGGTCGGCCACAAGCTGGGCGAATTCGCCCCGACCCGCACCTTCAAGGGTCATTCCGCCGACAAGGGCAAGAAATAGGTAGGGGTGAACAATGGAAGTTAGAGCACAAGCCCGTTACGTCCGCGTTTCTCCCCGCAAGGCGCGTATTGTCGTTGACCTCGTTCGCGGCAAGTCCGTCGCCCAGGCTCAGGAGATTCTGCGCTTCACCAATCGCGGTATCGCAGAGACCGTGGAGAAGGTTCTCAACTCCGCCGTTGCGAACGCGGAGCACAACAACCACCTGCGCGCCGAGTCCCTCGTCGTGAAGAAGGCCTACGTTGACGAAGGCCCCACGATGAAGCGTATTCGTCCCCGCGCAAAGGGTTCCGCCGCTCGCATCCGCAAGCGCACGAGCCATATCACGATCGTCGTCGCCCCGCGAGAGGAGGCATAAAGCACATGGGTCAGAAAGTCAACCCGACTGGTTTCCGCATCGGCGTCACCGAAGACTGGCGCAGCCGCTGGTACGCCGACAAGAATTACGCCACTAACCTGGCGAACGACCTCGAGATCCGCGAGTTCCTGAACAAGCAGCTCTCCCGTGCCGCCGTCTCCAAGGTCGAGATCGAGCGCGCAGGCGACAAGATCAAGGTCATCGTCACCACCGCTCGTCCGGGCGTGGTGATCGGCAAGAAGGGCGCCGAGATCGACGCTCTTCGCAAGAAGCTCGAGAAGATCGCCAACGGCCCCGTGAACATCGAGGTCGTCGAGGTTAAGCGTCCCGAGCTCGACGCGAACCTTATCGCTCAGTCCGTTGCTGAGCAGCTCGAAGGCCGCGTGGCCTTCCGCCGTGCGATGCGCAAGGCCGTGCAGTCCGCTCGCAAGAGCGGCGCCAAGGGCATCCGCATCCAGTGCTCCGGCCGTCTCGGTGGTGCCGAGATGAGCCGCCGCGAGTGGTACCGCGAAGGCCGCGTGCCTCTGCATACCCTCCGCGCCAAGATCGATTACGGCTTCTGCACCGCTAACACCACCATGGGCGCCATCGGCATCCAGGTGTGGGTGTACCACGGTGAGGTCCTCCCTGGCCAGAAGGCTCCCCAGCCCGCCCTCGAAGGCACCTCTCGTCCGAGCCGTTCCCGTCGCAACGACCGTAACGAAAGGGGGACGAAGTAATGCTCGTACCTAAGCGCGTCAAGCACCGCAAGGTGCAGCGTGGCTCCATGAAGGGCAAAGCCAAGGGCGGCACCCGTCTGAGCCATGGTTCCTGGGGCATTCAGGCCCTCGAAGCTCATTGGATCACCAATCGTCAGATCGAGGCTGCTCGTATCGCCATGACCCGCCAGATGAAGCGTGGCGGCAAGGTTTGGATCACGATCTTCCCCGACAAGCCGATCACCAAGAAGCCGGCAGAAACCCGCATGGGCTCCGGCAAGGGCAACCCCGAAGAGTGGGTGGCCGTCGTTAAACCGGGCCGCATCATGTTCGAGCTTGATGGCGTTGACGAAGCGACCGCTAAGGAAGCTCTTCGCCTTGCCATCAACAAGCTGCCCATCAAGTGCAAGATTGTTTCCAAAGAAACGGAGGGGCAGGCGTAAATGAAAGCAGCAGAGATTCGTGAACTGTCTGCCGACGATCTGCAGGCGAAACTGAAGGAAGCGCGCGCTGAGCTTTTCAACCTGCGTTTCCAGATGGCAACCAGCCAGCTCGACAACACCGCTCGCGTTGGTCAGGTTAAAAAAGACATCGCTCGCATCCAGACCGAGATGCGTGCGCGCGAGCTGAGCGCTTAAGGCGAGAAAGGTTAGTGCAACATGAGTGAAACTCGCAATTCGCGCAAGGTCCGCCAGGGCGTTGTGGTCAGCGATGCCAATGACAAGACCATCGTCGTTGCCGTCAAGGAGCGCAAGCCGCATCCGGTCTATGGCAAGATGATCACCACCACCAAGAAGTTCCATGCGCATGACGAGAACAACGAAGCCGGCATCGGCGACACAGTTCAGATCATGGAGACGCGTCCGCTGTCCAAGATGAAGCGTTGGCGTCTGTCGAAGATCGTCGAGAAGGCAAAATAGCACGTGCGCTTTTGCATGCTATTCACGAGAAAGTTAGGTTAAGCAATGATTCAGATGCAAACCATGCTCGCGGTTGCCGACAACTCCGGCGCTCGCAAGGTGCAGTGCATCAAGGTCCTGGGCGGCTCCAAGCGCCGTTACGCGGGCCTCGGTGACGTGATCATCTGCAGCGTCAAGGAAGCAATGCCGAACGGCTCCGTGAAAAAGGGCGAGGTTGTGCGCTGCGTCGTCGTGCGCGTCAAGAAGGAAGTGCGTCGCGCCGATGGCAGCTACATCAAGTTCGACCAGAACGCGGCTGTCCTGATCAACCAGGACGGCTCCCCGCGCGGCACCCGTATCTTCGGGCCCGTCGCTCGCGAGCTCCGCGATAAGAAGTACATGAAGATCGTGTCTTTGGCACCGGAAACGCTGTAGGGAGGTTAGTGAGATATGTCTTCGATGCATGTTAAGAAGGGCGACACCGTGAAGATCCTGTCCGGCAAGGACAAGGGCAAGACCGGTGAGATTCTCCGCTCCATCCCGCAGCGTCAGCGCGTGGTCGTCGAGAAGTGCAACATGGTGAAAAAGGCTATGCGCCCCACCCAGCAGAACCCGCAGGGCGGCATCACCACCGTTGAGGCTCCTCTTCACGTTTCCAACGTGATGCTCGTTTGCCCGAACTGCAAGGAAGCCACCCGTACTTCCAAGCGTGTTAACGAGCAGGGTAAAAAAGTCCGCGTTTGCAAGAAATGTGGAAAAGACATCGACAAATAGGTGTCAAGTAACGTATAATCTTCAACCTGCGCGCCTTTCGGTGCGCAGGTTGTTGTATGACCCTGGGCAATCCAGGGACGCCGGGTCGGAAATCCGGCGTTCAAATCATCGGATGAGAGGCAAAAATGACTACTCCTCGCTTGAAGGAAAAGTACAAAAGCGAAATCGTCGCGAAGCTCGAGAAAGAGCTCGGCATTTCCAATATCAACAATGTTCCGCGTCTTCAGAAGATTGTCGTGAACATGGGCGTAGGCGCTGCCGCCAGCGACCACAAGCTGCTTGATGCTGCCATGAACGACATGCGCATCATCACCGGTCAGCAGCCCTGCGTCACCCGCGCCAAGAAGTCCATCGCAGGCTTCCATGTCCGCGAGGGCCAGGCTATCGGCTGCAAGGTCACCCTTCGTGGCGACCGCATGTGGGAATTCCTCGACCGCCTTCTGTCCACCGCGCTTCCTCGCGTTCGCGACTTCCGCGGCATCTCCCGCACCAGCTTCGACGGCCGCGGCAACTACACGCTCGGCATCACCGAGCAGCTGATCTTCCCTGAGATCGAGTACGACAAGGTTGACCGCACCCGTGGTATGGACATCACGTTCGTCACCACCGCTGAAAACAACGAGAATGCTCTTGCGCTCCTCGAGGCGCTCGGCTTCCCGTTTAAGAGCAAGTAAAACAAATCGGGTCGCACTCGCGGCCCATTTGCGTAACCTCGGCATTAAGGCTGCCTAAGGGAGGCGGCCTTTAAAGCAAGAAAGAAGGAATGCATGGCTAAGAAATCGATGATCGCCAAAGCCAAGCGCGAGCCGAAGTTCTCCACGCGTCAGCACAACCGCTGCACGCGCTGCGGACGTCCGCGCGCTTACTATCGCAAGTTCGGCCTGTGCCGCATTTGCGTGCGCGAGCTGGCGAGCAAAGGCGAACTTCCCGGCGTGACCAAGTCCTCTTGGTAGTCCTTTCCGGATTCACACGCTAGGGTGTGCCGGCGCATCAGGCGGAGGCGCTATGGGCGCCAACGAACCGAGCGCTTAGGCTCATCAAGGATCAAAGGAGAAAAACAAAAATGAGCATGACCGACCCCATCGCAGATATGCTTACGCGTGTGCGTAACGCTCATTCTGTCGGCAAGCCGACGGTTTCCATGCCGTCGAGCAAGAAACTCGTCGAGATCGCCCGCATCATGCAGGAAGAGGGCTACATCCAGGGCTTCGAAATTATCGATGGCGAACCCCGCGCAACCCTCGAGATCACGATGAAGTACGGCCCCAAGAAGGCCAAGACCATCCGCGGCATCAAGCGCATTTCCAAGCCTGGTCTGCGCATCTACGCTGGCAAGAACGACCTTCCGCGCGTTCTCGGCGGCCTCGGTACCGCAATCATCTCGACTAGCCAAGGCGTTATGACCGACCGCGACGCTCGCAACAAGGGCATCGGCGGCGAGGTTATCGCCTACATCTGGTAGGAAAGGAAGGCAAAGATATGTCGCGTATTGGCAAGCAGCCCGTCGCCGTTCCTGCCAACGTTGAGGTGACCATCGACGGTCATAACTTGACGGTGAAGGGCCCGAAGGGCGAACTGCACCGCAGCTTCAACCCGATGATGACCATTGCCCGCGAAGGCGATGAGATCATCGTTTCTCGTCCGGATGACTCCCGTGAGGCCAAGAGCCTCCACGGTCTCACCCGTACGCTCATCCACAACATGGTCGAAGGCGTCGAGAATGGCTTCCAGAAGAAGCTTCAGCTCGTCGGCGTCGGCTACCGCGCCGCGCTCAAGGGCACGTCCCTCGAGCTTTCCCTCGGCTACTCTCATCCGGTTGTCATCGAAGCGCCCGAGGGCATCAGCTTCGAGGTCCCCAGCCAGACCGAGATCATCGTTCACGGCGCGAGCAAAGAGCAGGTTGGCCAGATTGCTGCCGACATTCGCAAGTGGCGCAAGCCGGAGCCTTACAAGGGCAAGGGCATTCGCTACGAAGGCGAGGTTGTGCGTCGCAAGCTTGGCAAGGCTGCTAAGAGCGACTAGTGGGCTTAAGCGCTACGGTAATTTACTGAAGGGATCATCATGAGAAGCAATGATTTGAAGCATGAGAAAGGCTTAGCCCGTCGCCATCGTCGCGTTCGCGGCAAGATTTCCGGCACGCCTGAGCGTCCTCGCCTTTGTGTGACGCGCAGCAATTCCAACATCTACGCGCAGGTTATCGACGACGTGTCGCATACCACCATCTGCGGCGTTTCCACCCTCGGCCCCGAGTTCAAGGCAACGGGCAAGAAGGGCGGCACCGTCGAGGGCGCAGCTGAGATCGGCACCATTATTGGCAAAATGGCTCAGGAAAAGGGCGTCACGAAGGTCGTTTTCGACCGCGGCGGCCACCTCTATCATGGGCGCGTCAAGGCTCTCGCCGACGCTGCTCGTGAAGCAGGCCTGGTATTCTAGAAGGGATTAAGCGTATGGCTCGCAAACAGCAAGAAAACGCTGCCGTTCCTGAGCTCCAGGAGCGCGTCGTTTACATCAACCGCGTGTGCAAGGTCGTCAAGGGCGGCACGCGCTTTGCGCTCACCGCGCTCGTCGTCGTCGGCGACGGCAACGGCCGCGTGGGCATCGGTCTGGGCAAGTCCAAGGAAGTGCCTGTGGCCATCAAGAAGGGCGTCGATGACGCGAAGAAGAACATGTTCTCCGTCGCCATCACCAAGGAAGGCACCGTTCCCCATGACATCGTGGGCGAGTTCGGCGCAGGCCGCGTCCTCATCATGCCGGCTGCTCCTGGTACCGGCGTTATCGCCGGCGGCCCCGCTCGTGCGGTCATGGAGCTCGCAGGCATCAAGAACGTGTTCGCCAAGTCTCTCGGCACTAACAACGCAATGAACGTTGTGAAGGCTGCTGCAGACGGTCTCCAGAAGATGCAGAGCCCGGTTGAGGTTGCGGAGCGCCGCAACATGTCCGTCGCTCAGATCTTCGGCGGGAAGGAGAACTAGTAATGGCTGAGGCACAGAAAACGCTGCGTGTGACGCAGATCAAGAGCTCCATCGGCTACAAGAAGGATCAGCTTGCCACGCTCAAGAGCCTTGGTCTTGGCAAGATCGGTCGTTCCCACGACCTCGTGGACAACGAGTCTGTCCGCGGCATGATCTTCAAGGTGAAGCACCTTGTGAAAGTGGAGGAACTGTAAGTTGGGATTTGCCCCGCTTACATATTCTCATTAAGGTATAATCTCGGATTGGCGCGCCGGACACCGGTGGCGCCAATCTGGGCGTTATTAGGAAGTTAGCTGGCGGCGAGCTGCCAGCCCCAGGTAAAGCAGCCTGGAAGCGAATGTAAGGAGTATTACACAATGGAACTTAAGGATCTCAAGCCTGCAGAGGGCTCTCGTCACAGCCGCAAGCGCGTCGGTCGCGGCAACGGCTCCGGCTATGGCAAGACTGCAGGCCGTGGTCTGAACGGTCAGAAGTCCCGCGCTGGTGGCGGCAAGCGCCCCGGCTTCGAAGGCGGCCAGACTCCTCTCGCGATGCGTCTGCCGAAGCTCCCTGGCTTCCGCAACATCAATCGCGTCGAGTATCTGCCGGTGAACGTTTCCCGTCTCGAGGAGAAGTTCGAGGCCGGCGAGGTCGTCAATGGCGAGTCTCTCAAGGCCAAGGGCATCATCAAGCATGAGGATGCGCTGGTGAAGGTTCTGGGCGACGGCGAGCTCACGAAGGCTCTCACCGTTTCGGTCGATAAGGTGTCTGCTTCCGCTAAGGCGAAGATCGAAGCAGCCGGAGGAAAGGTCGAAGAGCCTTGCTAAGCTCTATCATTGACGCATTCAAGGTACCGGAGCTTCGTAAGAAGATTCTGTTCACGTTGGGAATTCTGGCGTTGTATCGTTTCGGCGCCTACATCCCCGTGCCCGGTATCCCGTTCAACGAGTTCGCGAATTCCTTCTCGAACTCGGGCGTCTCGATGACCATGCTCGACTTATTCACGGGCGGTGCCCTTTCGCACTTCTCCGTGTTCTCACTCGGCATCATGCCCTACATCACTGCATCGATCATCATGCAGCTGATGCAGGGCGTGATTCCCGCCGTGGGCCGTTGGGCGAAGGAAGGCGAGACCGGTCGTCGCAAGATCACCCAGGTCACGCGTTACCTGACGCTTGGCCTTGGCCTGATCAACGCTATCGGCTACCTGCTGCTGTTCAAGTCCTCCGCATACGGCGTGGTCTTCACCGACCAGGTCCCCGAAGTCCTGACCGACATTATCGTAGTGTTCACGCTTGTTGCCGGCACGGCCTTCATCATGTGGATGGGCGAGCTTATCACGCAGCGCGGTATCGGCAACGGCATGTCACTCATCATCTTCGTGAGCATCGTGTCCCGCGTTCCCGCTGCGATCTTCTCGTCCGTGAACCTCCAGGCTGATTTTGGAATGGGCATCGCTATCACGGCACTCATCCTCATCGTGGTTCTTGCTTGCATCCCTGCGATTATCTTCATCGAGCGCGCTCAGCGCCGCATCCCGGTGAACTACGCCAAGCGCGTTCAGGGCCGCAAGATGATGGGCGGCCAGTCCACCTATATTCCGCTGAAGGTGAATGCTGCGGGCGTTATCCCGATTATCTTCGCGAGCTGCATCATCTACTTCCCGGCTCAGCTTGCTGCGCTGTTCAACGTTGGTTGGCTGACGGCGTTCGCTGATGCAGTTTCCACCGGTTGGCTCAACTGGATTTTGACTGTGCTGCTCATCGTGTTCTTCGCGTACTTCTACACCTCGATGGTGTTCAACCCCGAGGACACGGCGGACAATCTGCGCAAGCAGGGTGGCTTCATCCCTGGTGTGCGTCCCGGCTCTGCAACCGTGACCTACATCAAGAACGTGATTCATCGTGTGACCCTTCCGGGCGGTATCTTCATCGCCTGCATCGCGGTCATCCCGACGATTATCTTCTACTTCAGCGGTAACCAGCTCATTCAGGCGTTCGGCGGTACCTCGATTCTCATCATGATCGGTGTTGCGCTCGACACCATGAGCAAGGTTGAAAGCCAGCTGAAGATGCACAACTACGACGGTTTCTTCAAGTAAGACCGTTTGCATATGACTTGTTCGTATGCTAGTTAGGAACCAAGGCCACGGGTGGAGTGCTCGTGGCCTTTTCCGTTTGCGTGAAGTTTCGCGCTCGCGTTGCGCGTTTGGTAGAATAGGCGATGGAATTTATCCTTGCTGATTGAAAGGAACTCAATCATGAATATCGTGTTGCTGGGTGCTCCGGGCGCTGGTAAAGGCACGCAGGCTGCCAAGCTCGTCGAGGAATTCGGCACGCCCCATATCTCCACTGGCGACATGCTTCGTGCTGCCGTGAAAGCCGGAACCGAGCTTGGCAAAAAGGCGAAGTCCTTCATGGACGCGGGCGATCTCGTCCCCGACGACGTCATCATTGGGCTTGTGACCGAGCGTCTCGGCGAGCCGGATACGGAAAAGGGCTTCATTCTCGATGGTTTTCCGCGCACTTCCGCTCAGGCAGTTGCGCTCGACGCCGAGCTTTCCAAGCTGGGCCGTCCCCTGTCCGCCGCTCTTCTTATCGACGTTGACTCCGAGGTTATCGTGAAGCGCCTCACCTCGCGTCGTATGTGCAAGGACTGCGGCTACATCGGCTCTGAAGCTGATGCGCAATGCCCCAAGTGCGGTGGCGAGATGTATCAGCGCGATGATGACAACGAGGCAACCGTTCGCAATCGCCTCGACGTGTACGAGAAGTCCACGAGCCCGCTTATCGATTACTATCGTGGCTGCGACTTGCTCGTTTCCATCGATGGGGATCGGGACCCGAACGTTGTCTATGCTGATGTGAAGAAGGCTCTCGAGCTGTAAGAGGAGCAATGCGGCGGTCTTTCCGTCGTGCTCGCCAGAAAACCCCGTATTCTATAGGCCCCGTTCATTGAGCGGGGCCTTTCTCCGCTATAATGATGAGTCATGCCAACGCTCCGAAGGAATATCACGTATCTGTACGAGTCTCGGGTCCTCCCGAGGCGTTCTTTGCTTGTGCATATCGCCAAGGTGGCGGCTGTCATTATCGCAATTTCGTTATTCCTCGAAGTCTTTGTGTTCAACATCAACTTCTATAAATCGCTAGGCTATAACTCGATTGACTTAAGCGATTCCCTCGAGTTGCAGGAATCAAGCGACGAGCAGTATAAGATTACCGAAGTCGACAACGTCATTGAGTTCTCCAACTTGAACACTGAAGTCCACAATGTGTACCTTAAGTTCGATTGGGAACAGCCCGCTCAAAACCTCACTTTCAAGATTCAGTTCACCGACGATGCCCACGCAACATACTTCGATACGACGGAATATACCCTCGGTGTTCCCGAGGTCGACATCTCGACCATGGTGCCGGAGAGCCAGTACGTGAATCTGAACACTACGGGCTACGTTAAGAATCTTCGAATCGAGCTTGTCGGCAACGAGAAAACCAACTATCCGGTTCGCCTGACAAGTGTCGTGTTGAACGCCCATCGGCCATTTTCATTCAACTTCCTTCGCTTTTTCGGCGTGATCGGTATCCTGGCGTTTACGTATCTCTTCCGACCTGGTTCGAGCGTTTACCGCGTGAGCATTGTTCGCCGGCCAAAGCTCTCGAAGGGAGGAATCATCTGCGCGGTCGCGATTGAGGTCGTGCTCATCTCGTCGTTTCTCTTTATGGGGTCCAACCTTGTGGGCGTTGCCACGTCTACCTACAACTTCGGATCGTGGGACGGCCATAGCATTGCGAACTCGTTTGAGGTCGGCGGTGAGAATGCGCAGCAGTATGCCGAGCTCGCCAAATCCATGTCGCAGGGGAAGCTCTATCTGGAAGAGGAACCGCCCGACTGGCTTCAGCAGATGGACGATCCCTATGATAAGGGCGCTCGTGATGAGTTGCAGAAGGAGACGGGCGAGCCGTACCTGTTCGACGTCGCTTACTACCAGGGGCACTATTACGTGTACTTTGGTGTGGTTCCGGTGCTCTTGTTTTACTTGCCGTTCTATCTGGCGACAGGCGCAAGTTTCCCAACGGCTATCGGCGTGCTCCTCGCAGTGATTGCTTTCATTCTGGGGTGCTCGGCCTTGCTCGATCGCTTTGCTCGCTACCATTTCAAGCAGGTGAGCCTTGGGCTGTATCTGCTCCTCCAGATTGCCCTTGTTACGTGCTGCGGCATTTTGTATCTGGTGAAGTTTCCGACGTTCTATTCGCTGCCGATTGCGTGCGGCCTGGCATTCTCTGTCTGGGGGCTCTATCTGTGGATGTGCGGTCGCGGCTCGCAGAGGCCGTGTGGATGGTATCTGGCGGGCTCGCTGTGCATGGCGCTTGTTGCGGGGTGCCGACCTCAGCTCGTGCTGCTGTCGTTTCTTGCCTTCCCGCTGTTCTGGCGCCGCTACATCACCGAGCGCCGGCTTTTCACGAGGCGCGGCGCTCGGGAATTCGCTTGCTTAATAGCGCCGTATGTCGTGGTCGCTGCCGGCATCATGCTGTATAACAATGCGCGCTTCGGGTCCCCCACCGACTTCGGCGCGAACTACAATCTCACTGTCAACGACATGACGAAGCGCGGAATGAACGTGGGGCGCTTGGCTCCCGCACTGTTCACGTACTTCTTGCAGCCGCCATGCGTGACGGGGGTGTTCCCCTTCCTGCAGCCGACGCCGTTTGAGACCACCTACATGGGGCAGACTATCAAAGAAGTCACCTTCGGCGGCGTGCTGGCCTGCCTTCCGGTGCTTTGGGTGCTTCCGTTCGCTTCCCGCATCCTGAAGCTGCGTATTTCTCAGCGCTCGACGCGCACAATCATGGGCGTCATTGTGGTGCTGATCGCAGCGGGCGTCATCGTCGCGCTGCTTGATGCGGAGATGGCGGGAATCTTGCAGCGCTACTATGCCGACTTCAGCTTCATGCTCTTGGCTGCCGCAGTGCTTCTCGTCTTCATTGTGAACGAGAACCTTGTGCCAGGTTCGACGATGGCGCAGGTGTTCACCAAAGTGCTTCTCGCGCTTGTGGCGGTGAGCGTTTTCTATAGCGCGCTCATTTGCTTCGTTCCCGAAACGGGATGGTATTCTGACGTGTATTCATGGGCGTATTCGAGCTTCTTTGAGACGGTACTGTTCTGGACATAACGAGTGCGCTGCAGCATGCGCGTTGCATCGAATTAAGGCGAAGGAGTGGCCGTGGGCCGCTGGTTGGAAAGGAAAACTGACGTGAACGTAGTAGTTACCGAAAACTATGAGGAGATGAGCGTTGCCGCGGCGAACGTGATCGCGGAGCAGCTGAAGGCGAAGCCGGACAGTGTCCTTGGCCTCGCGACGGGTACGACCCCGATTGGCCTGTATGCCGAGCTCGTGCGCGCGTGCGACGCAGGCGAAATCAGCTTTGCGTATGCGCAGTCGTTCAATCTTGACGAGTATCGCGGACTGCCTGGAACCCACGACCAGAGCTACCGTTACTTTATGCAGGACAACCTCTTCGACCACGTCGATATCGACGTCGAGAGGACGCATGTCCCCGACGGTTCGATGGAGGACGCCCAGGCGGCTTGCGATGCATACGAACAGGCAATTGCGCAAGCAGGCGGTGTCGACCTGCAGCTTCTGGGCTTGGGACACAACGGGCACATCGGATTTAACGAGCCGTGTGATTCCTTCCCTGTGACCACCCATTGCGTCGAGCTTACGGAGAGCACCATCCAGGCGAACAGCCGCCTGTTCGATTCCGCTGATGAGGTGCCGCGCGAGGCGTACACCATGGGTATCGGCACCATCATGAAGGCGCGCAAGATCCTTCTCGTGGTGAATGGCGCGGGCAAGGCGGAAATCGTTCGTGACGTGCTTCGCGGGCCGGTGGTTCCGCAGGTTCCTGCGAGCATTTTGCAGCTGCACCCGGATGTGACGGTGGTGCTCGACAAGGAGGCGGCGGCTGCGCTTTAGCCAAGTCTAGTAGCTTGGCGGCTTGGGTTGTTTGGGAGATGCGAGAAAGGGAAGCGTATGATCATTTCTGGCGGCAAGGTCTTCAGCGGTGCGGGGTTCGACGCGCGCGACGTGTACGTCGAGGGCGGTGTCTTCGCGGAGGAACCGATAGGGGAGTGCTCGCCAGGTCAGACAATCGACGCTTCCAACTGCTGGGTTGTTCCCGGTCTCATCGATGTACATTTCCACGGAGCGGTGGGGCATGACTTCTGTGACGCCGATGATGAGGGAATCGCCGCAATCGCCCGTTACGAAGCTTCTCAGGGCGTTACGGCTCTATTCCCAACGACGATGACGCTTCCCGAGGAGCGTTTGGTTCCCATTGTGTCATCGATTGCCGAGCATTCTGGCACTGACGATGAGGCCGCGATTGTCGGAATCAACATGGAGGGTCCCTTCATCTCGCCGGGAAAAGTCGGCGCGCAAAACCCGTCGTACGTGCGCGGTGCGACAATGGAGGAATTCGAACGCTGGCAAGAGGCGGCGAACGGAAAGATCAAGCTGGTTGATGTGGCGCCGGAGGAACCGGGCAACCTGGAGTTCATTCGCAAGGCGGCTGACCGCGTGCGCGTGTCGCTTGCTCACATGTGTGCTGACTACGAGACGGCTGCCGCCGCTTTCGATGCGGGTGCGCGCCATATGACCCACCTGTTTAATGCAATGCCGGGGCTGCATCATCGCGAGCCTGGTCCGATTGCCGCTGCCGCCGATCGCCGCGACGTGACCTGCGAGATTATCGCCGACGGGGTGCATATCGCGCCTTCGATGGTTCGCCTCGCGTTCTCGCTTTTCCCCGAGCGCATGATTTTGATTAGCGACTCGCTGCGCGCGTGCGGGCTGGGTGACGGAACCTTCGAGCTCGGCGGACAGCTGTTCACCGTGCACGGCAATCGCGCGACTATCGAGAACGGGTCGCTTGCGGGCAGTGTGAGCAGCGTCATGGCGTGCTTGCGTACGGCGGTGACGAAGATGGGTATCCCCTTGGCCGATGCGGTTCGCGCCGCAACGATGACGCCCGCGAAGGCGCTCGGCATCGAAGGCGAGCGCGGAAGCATTGCACCCGGGAAGATTGCCGATGCCGTCGTGCTCGACGGGGATCTTCAGGTAAAGCACGTCGTCTTGCGAGGGAAGCTGTTGTTCTAAAGGAAAGCCTAGGTGGGTTAAAGGCGCGCCGGGGGTGTGCGGAATAAGCGAGAAACGACAACTAACCCTCGCTGCTAAAAAGTGTATCCTGAGAGGACGATTTTGGCACAAAAGCCGAGGTATCCCGCGGGCAGAGCACTCGAATTGGAGAAAACGACGGACTCAAGCAGGCTCTAAAACAAGAAATCCCAGGTCAAGTGCTTGCTCGACCTGGGATTTCTTATTGGTCCCTTACTACCGAGTGGGACATCTCGACTTTTGTGCCAGGATTGACTCGACTCGGCGTACTTTTACCCTTCGACCGCTTCCACAAACCAGCTCGTGATGGACGTGGGGTGCGTGATGGCTGTTCCCACGACGACTGCCCAGGCGCCGGCGTCCATGGCGGCCTTCGCGTCGGCGGGCGTGTGGACGCGGCCTTCGCAGATGACGGGCTTGTCGGGGAATTCCGTCGTCGCTTGGCGCACAAGCGCAACATCGGGCCCGTCGGCCATGCCGCAATCGATGGCGGCGCCGGGATGCGAGAGCGTGGTCGAGGCGATGTCGCATCCGATGGCGAAGGCATGACGGATGTCCTCGATCGTCGAGCAATCGGCCATGACGAGCACGCCTTCTTCCTTGAGCGGGCGGACGGTGTCTTCAAGCGTCTTGCCGTCGGGTCTCGGGCGGTCAGTGGCATCTACTGCGACGATGTCGGCGCCCGCCGCGACGCACGCACGCGCGTGACGCAACGTCGGGGTGATGTAGACGCCCTCGTGGCCTTCCTTCCAAATGCCGATGACGGGCACCTCGGTACGTCCCTTGATGGCGGAGATGTCGGAGAGCCCCTGGCAGCGGATTCCGCCGGCACCGCCGAGCTCGCAGGCGCGCGCCATCTGAGCCATAGTCTCCGGGTGACGCAGGGGTTCGCCCATATAGGCCTGGCAGCTTACGATGAGTTTCCCTTTGAGCTGCTGGATAACGGGATCGATCATGAGATGCTCCTTTGCGATTTGCGAGATATACGTCGGGTTGGGTGCGAGCTGCGATGGCGCTTGCAGCTCGTGCGTTTTGCCTGGCCATCGTTAGTGCCAGGCAAGGGCCCTATAGCGAGTCGATGAGGTTCTCCGCCGCGCCGATGAGCGGAGCGGCGGCGCCGAGCTCGGCATCGACGATGGGCAGGTCGCGCTGAATTGCGGGAATTTGGCTGTCGAATCCTCGTTGCAGCTCCGCGCGCCATTCTGCGCCGGCTTTCACCACCGATCCTGACAAAATGACGATGTCGGGATCAAGGATGTTCGTCAGTCCTGCGATGGCCTGGCCGAGCGCAAAGCCCGCTTCCTTGATGATGCGTCGAGCGGGCTGCTCGCCTTTTGCGGCGAGTGCGGAAATCTCGGCGCCGGAGAGGTGCTCCTCTGTGGCCTCGAAGAAGCGCGCCTCGATGCCGCTGCCTGCGGCGACGCTTTCCAGATGTCCGCTTCCGCCGCATACACAGGGTATTCCCGTGGCGACGGAGGATGCCATATGACCCACCTCGCCTGCGAAGCCGTGCTTGCCGCGCACGATGCGGCCATGTGCGATAACGGCGCCGCCGACGCCGGTTCCCGCGGCGATCATGATGCAGGTATCGGCACCGCGCCCGGCGCCCCAGCGGGCTTCACCCACCGCATAAGCCTGCACGTCGTTCAAAACGGCGGCGGGAAGGCCAGAGCGCTCATGCAATGCCGATGCGAGCGGCTGTCCGCCCCAGCCCGGCATGAGGTCGTTCGCGTAGGCGATATCTCCCGACTTCGCGTCGACGCGCCCGGCGGTTCCCACTCCGATGCCGAGAGGGGAGGCGGGGGCGCACGCGGCGAGGTCGCAAGCGAGCGAGCAGATCTTGTCGAGGACGCTTGCTCCGCCCTTCATCGCCTCGGTCGCCACGGTGCGCGAATCTTCCACGACGGGTTCGGCTTCAGCGGAATCGTAGCGCACGATGCTGCCGGTGATCTTGGTCCCGCCCACATCGATTGCGACGACGCGCGCTGGAAATTCGCAGTTCGCAGGAAAGGTTGCCATGCTGCTCCTTGAATGGCTCGAAAGAAAAGAGCGCGGCGCGCGGGCCTTTAGCCCTTGCACGCCGCGCTCCTCTTACAGGTGACGTTATTTGCGGATGGGCGCGTCGGCGTCCATGAGGCCAGCTTTCTTGAGGACCTCGACAATGGCTGCGACATCTTCGCCCTCGAGCGCCTGGACGGGCTCGCGCATCTGGTTTGTGTTGAACACGCCCATCTGCCACAGTGCCGTCTTGAACGCGCCCACGCCGGCACCGAAGCCGACGGTCGCCTTCACGACGCGGGTGAGGAACATGAGGCGTGCGAGGTGATCCTGCAGCTCCTTGACCTTCGCCCAGTCGCCTGCCTGGAACGCCTTGTACTGCTCGACGTAGCTGAACGGATCGAGGTTCGCGAGACCGGGAACGGAGCCGTCCGCGCCGCCGAGGTAAGCGCCGTCGACGCAGACCTCATGGCCGGTGAGCAGCTGAAGCGGATGGCCGGCGTCCTCGTTTTCGAGCACGAGCCAGCGGAAGGAGACGTCATCGCCGGAGGAGTCCTTCACTCCCTGGAGCACGCCGTCTTTGCCAAGGCTTACGAGCATCGTGGGATCGAGCTTGGTGTGCACGCACACGGGCAGGTCGTAGGCGAACAGGGGCAGATCGGTGTTCTCGCGGATGTCGCGGAAATGGCGCTCGACCTCGCGCGGGCCGCCGAGTGCGTAAAACGGTGCGGTCGCGACGAGCGCGTCGACGCCGTAGCCCTTCGCGCGCTTGCACTGGTCGATGACGCGCAGGGTCTCCATGTCGATGACGCCGGCGAGCACGGGCACGCGATGGTTCACGATGGCCACGGTCTCCTGCAGCACGTGATAGCGCTGAGCGTCGGTGAGGAAGGCGACTTCGCCCGAGGATCCCAAGAAGAACAGGCCGTTCACGCCTGCGTCGATCATGCGGTTGATGGAGCGCTCGAACGACTCGAGGTCGAGCTGCTTCTTTTCGTTCAGGGGGATTACCACGGGGGGAATTACGCCGTGGAACTCTTTGGTGTCCATGCCGTGCCTTTCATTTGACGGTCTTGTTTCAAACTCGAAAAGCATAGCACGCAGGTAAAACGCGTCAAGGAAAGGCCGCTTTTCATCACACGAAAAGGGGAGAGGGAAGAACGTTTTACGCAACTCCATATGACGCTCGATGGATGTGGGGTGCGTTTCGCGCGCAGTTCCGCACGAGCCAAATAGCCCAGTGGGCTGTTTGCGCGAGCAGGACTGTTTGAGCACGGAATGCACCCCACATCCATCCTTGGGATTGGGATTTCCTGTCTCTCGCAAACAAAAAGGGCGACCCTTGCGAGTCGCCCTTCGTTCTTGCTGGCTGGTGCTTACTCTTTCCCGAGGTTGGGGTGGAGAAGCGAGGGGGCCGCGCCCAGAAGCAGGCGCGTGTAGTCGTCTTTGGGGTGGTTGAACACCTCTTCGGCGGTTCCCCGCTCGACTGCCTGACCGTGGTTCATGACGATGATGCGGTCGGAGATGTAACGCACTGTCTGAATGTCGTGGCTGATGAAGACCATGGCAAGGCCGAGTTGCTTCTTCAGGTCCATGAGCAAGTTCAGAATCTGCGCGCGAACCGAGACGTCGAGTGCAGACGTCGGCTCATCGGCGATGATGGCGTCAGGATTGAGCGACAGCGCACGAGCAATGGCCACGCGCTGGCGCTGGCCGCCGGACATCTGACCGGGCAGCGCATCGAGAACGGATTCTGGCAGGCCCACCATCTCGATGAGCTCATGCACGCGGGCCTCGCGAGATTTCGCATCGCCCACGTTGTGCACGATCATCGGGTCGGTCAGCTGGTCGCGCACGCTCATGCGGGCGTTCAGCGCGGTCGCCGGGTCCTGGAACACGACCGAGATCACGCGGCCGATGATGCGGCGCTGCGCTGCGGTGCGTTTCGTGACGTCGGTTCCTTTGAAGTAAACATGCCCCGACGTGGGCGCTTGCAGGCCGCACATCACGTTTGCCGTGGTCGATTTGCCGCAACCCGACTCACCGACAATACCGATGGTCTCGCCTGGCATGAGCTTCAGGGTAAGGCCGTTCACCGCGTGCACCTTGTTCGGGTGCAAAATCGAGCCCGTGCGCGTCTTGAAGATCACGTGCACATCGTCAAGAAAGATGATAGGCGTCTTCTCGTCCCTGCTGTCTGCTGCGGTGTTCGTAGGCGCGCTTTCGCCCTTCGCGTCTTCCTGCTCGGTGATAAGCATGCGGCCTTCTGCAGACTCGAAGTCGTTCACGGACTCTGTGTCGCTTGCAGCGGCGACAAGGTCCTTTTCGACGATTTCCGCTGCTTGATTGTTCTTCTCGGTCATTTATTCCGCACCTCCCGGAAGGTAGGGCTTGATTCCCACGCGCTTCAGCTCGCTGTCGGGAAGCTCGGCATAGTAATGGTCGGTGCCCTTCACGCGCTTGAGCATCGGGCGCACGTTCGAGATCTTGTCCGGGTGGCTCGAGCGCGGGCGGAAGCGGTCGCCCTCGGGGAAGTCCTTCGGGGAGGGAACGCTGCCAGGAACCTGGTGCAGTCGATCGCCGCCTGCCTCGATGGAGAGCACCGAGCCGAGAAGACCGCGCGTGTACTCGTGCACGGGGTTGGTGAGGATTTCCTTCACGGGGCCCTGCTCCACAACCTGGCCTGCGTACATGACGGTGATTGAGTTCGCGACCTCGGCGACGAGGGCGAGGTCGTGGCTCACGAACACCATGGCGAAGCCGAGCTCGTGCTGGAGCTTGTTCAGAAGGTCGATAACCTGCTTCTGCACGGTAACATCGAGCGCGGTCGTCGGCTCGTCGGCGATGACGAGCTTCGGGTCGCGCGTGAGCGCCATGGCGATGAGCACGCGCTGGCGCTGGCCGCCGGAGAGCTCATGCGGGTAGGAGTCGAGCGTGCGCTTGGGGTCGAGACCCACAAGTTCGAGCAGTTCCTCGGCGCTGCGGGTGCCGCCACGCTTGGTGAGCTGCTTCATCTGCGCTTTGATGAGCATCGACGGGTTCAAGCTCGAAAGCGCGTCCTGATAAATCATCGCGATTTCGCGGCCGCGCAGTTCGTTCATCTCCTTGTCGGAGAGGGTAAGCAGATTCTTGCCGTCGTAGAGGATCTCGCCGGAGATCTGCGCCTTCTTGTCGAGCAGGCCCATGATGGTGAGGCTCGTGATGGACTTGCCGCAGCCGGATTCGCCCACAAGACCCATGGTCTGGCGCGGGCGGACGACGAAGCTCACGTGGTCGACGACGTTCACGTCGCCATGGCGCGGGAACTTGATGCAGAGGTCCTTCACTTCGAGGATCGGCGGCACGTCGGTGCGGGCGGGGAAGCGGTCGGTGCGCACAAGCTCGACCTTGCGCAGTGCGTCGAGGCGCTTGGTGAGCATCTCGGCCTGGGCGGCGTAGGCGAGCGTCGGGTCGGCGACCATGCGGTCGGCCTCGCGGTTGCCCTTAAGATCATTCTCGTCGACCTTAACGGCGGCCTTCGGGGCGGCGATCGCGTCGGTGATGCCCTCGGAGACGATGTTCAAGCAGAGCACCGTGATCATGATCATAAGGCCCGGGAACAGCGCCTGCCACCAGCGGCCGGCGAGCACGCCGTTGCGCGCGTCGGCGAGGATGTTGCCCCACGTCGGCGTCGGCTCGGGGATGCCGGCAGAGATGAAGGAAAGCGATGCCTCGAACACGATGGCGTCGGCGACGAGCACGATGGTGAACACGAGCACCGGGGCGATGCAGTTGCGCACGACGTGCTTCCAGAGGATCCAGGGGGCGCGAGCACCGGAGACAACGACGGCGCGCACATAATCCTGGTTGTACTCGCTCATCACGTTCGCGCGCACAATGCGGGCGATCTGCGGGATGTAGAGAAAGCCGATGGCGAAAATAAGCGAGGGTACGCTGTTGCCGAATACGACGATGAAGGTTGCGGCGAGCGCGATGCCAGGGAAGGACATGATGATGTCCAGGATGCGCATGATGATGTTGGAGATGCGCTGGCGCACAACGGCGGCGATGGCGCCGATGATGGAGCCAACCACGAGCGCGAACGCTGTGGCGCCCAAGCCGATGGTGAGCGAGTACTTGGCGCCGCACATCAGACGCGACAAAACGTCGCGTCCCTTGTCGTCGGTGCCAAAGAGGTGCTCGCCGTTGGGCGCGGTGAACGAGGTGTAGATTGCGTAGGGATCGTAGGGAGCGATGAAGTCGGCGAGGATGGCGACGGCGATGATCGCGATGAGCACGACAAGCGAGATGCGCGCGCCGATCGTCATGTTCTTCCAACGACGGAAGCGCACTTTGCCGGCGCCGGCCTCCATCTTCTTAGTGAGGTTGCCACGAAGTTGAGCCATGGTGCTACACCGTCCTGATTCGCGGATCGATAAGGATATAGAGCATGTCGACGATCACGTTAACGATGATGAAGGTGATGGCAACGACGAGGACGACACCCTGGACGAGCATGACGTAGTTCGAGGTGACGCCAGAAAGGATAGCCATGCCCATGCCGGGAAGCGAGAAGATGACCTCCAAGACGACAGCGCCGCCGATCATGTAGCCGAACTTCAGGCCGAGCACGGTGACCGGCGTGATGAGCGCGTTGCGAAGCACGTTGCGCGCGACGACAGTGCCGTAGGGAATGCCGAAGCCGCGGGCGGTGCGCACGTAGTCCTTGTCGAGTTCCTCGACCATCGACGTGCGGATGATGCGCGTCATCTGGCCGGTAAGGGGAACGGCAAGCGCGATGCCTGGCATCGCCATGCGGGCCAGCCAGCCGGCGGGGTTTTCCGTCAGCGGGGGAAGCGCGCCGGATGCGGGCAGCATGTGCAGCGTGGAAGAGAACAAAAGGATGAACAGCACAGCGAGCCAGAACGACGGCGTTGCGATGCAGGCGATCGAGAAGATGCGGATGACCTGGTCAGGCCAACGATCGCGATAGAGCGCCGAGATGACGCCCAAGATCGCGCTCGCGATGATCGCGATGATGAAGCCGAAGAACCCCAACTGCAGCGTGATAGGCAGCGCCGTTGCGATGCGGCCTGCGACGGATTGGCTTGCGGGGCCGAAGGTTCCCAGGTCACCATGGAAGAAGCCCGCCATGTAGTTGCAGTACTGCACGACAACAGGGTCATCGAGGCCGTGTTGCGTGCGGTAGGCTGCAAGTTGTTCCGGTGATGCGTTTTCGCCCAGGGCTGAGTACGCCTGATCGATTGGCGATAACGACATCAGGAAGAAGACGAGAACGGTGACACCGAAGATCATGATGGGCAGCCAAATCAGGCGGTTGCCAATCAATCGCAACAGGTTATTCACTGATGTCCCCTCCTTTCGATTTCTGCTCGTGAGAGCATTCCTAAATATTGTTCGGCACCTCTTCGAGCGGTGCCGCGCCCAAGAATTGCCAACCTAGCATTATAACGGTCGGCCTCATGGCAAAGTCCATTTTTTATCGCAAGCGCATAACTCGGTTAGCGTTATCGCAGCTGTTTCTCGCAGACGTGCCACCAGTTGTTGCCCGTGCCCTTCGCGTATTCGCACCCGACGCAGGGCTTCGTGCAAAACTCGACGGTCCTCATGTCGCCGGTGAGAAGCTTGCTTCCCTCGTAAGGGGTGCGGGGGAGAGCTTCGTCCGCGGCTTCCATTCCCCTTGTGTACATCGCTGCAAGCTGCCTCATGCCGCGCTTCGTGGGGTGCGTGCCGTCGATTGCCTCGTAGTCGAAGCCGAGAGCCGCCGCGTCGACGGGCGTGCAGTTGGGCTCGTCGGCTGCGGCGTCAAGGATGGCCTTGTTGTACTCATCGACGCAGATGCCGCGAAACCATCGAGGTGAGGTCGACTTCTCCGCTCCCTTCACGCGCCCGGGGAGAAGCGTTGCTGCCCAGATGTGGGCTTTCGGCCACTTCTCGTGCATGGTGCGAAGCATGCTGCGATACGAGCTCGCGAACTTCTCAACTGCATCGTCGGGCGCGAGTCCCGCGACTTTCCCCTTGTCGGGACAGCTCTCCACTAGCTCTGCCGGCGCGTTCGGCGATCCGCCGCAAATCTGCGCGTAGGACGATCCCCACCCGTAGTCGTTGATGCCGATGTAGATGAGGATGTCGTCGGGCGTCTTCCCGTCGCGCTCGAGCGCAGCGATGCGGCGCTCGCTTGCGCCCTGGGGAAACACGTTGCCCTCGCACACGCAGCCCGACCATGCCGCGTTTGCGAGGAGCTCGCCGTCGAAGTGGTTGATGACCTGCATCCACCAGGTGTCGGCGGGCGTTTGCACCCCCGTCGCCTCACGTTGCTCGCCCGTATAGAAAATGCTCCAGCCATCGGGGGTCACTCCCTCGTAAGTGCTGATGGAGTCCCCGTACACTGAAAAAAGTCGCTTCATGTGAAACCTTTCCTCCCTCTTTCGACTGCAATGCAACCAGTATAGTTGCGCTTGCCCGCTTTCCGCGTTTCACGGTTGTTATGCAACAAAAAAGCCCGCCTGGGGGAGGCGGGCTTTCGTGCAATGCAAAGCAGGCTGTCAGGCGAGCTTACTTGAGCTTTGCGTCCTGGAAGTACAGACCGGTGGTCGGGCTGGGCTCGAAGCCTTCGATCTTGTCTGCCCAGTAGCCGGTGAGAACCTTCTTGTGGAACAGCGGGTACAGCGGCACTTCCTCGGCGATGATGTCGAAGCACTTGTTGTAGGCTTCCTGACGAGCGCCCGCATCGGTGGCGCGGCGCGCCTCGTCGAGGTACTGGTTGAATTCGGTGCACTTGCCGTCGCCGGCCTTCGCCCAGCAGGTACGGCCCTGGCACCAGTCGGTGTTCTCGCCGTAGAACCAGGCCAGATGCACGTCGGCGTTGGTGCCGAAGCAGGACACGTCGCCGGGGGCCAGGAACACGTCGTAATCGAGCACGGAATTGTCTTCCTTGGCGGCGAGCGACGGATAGGGGGCAGCCTGGACGTCGAGCGTGCAGGTCAGGCCGACGGCCTGGAGATCCTGCTGAATCTGAGCAGCGAGATCTTTGATCCAGTTGTCGATGACGAGGAGCGTGAAGGAGAGGTTCTCCTGGCCCGCCTCCTTGAGCAGGGACTTCGCCTTCTCGGGATCGTACTTGTAGACGGTGGAAGCCTCATGGTAGGCCGGGTTGTCCTTCGGCAGGTAGGACGTGAGCGTTTCCGCCTGGCCGCCGAGCTGGTTGGAGATGAGCTTGTCGTAGTCGATGGCGTAGAAGAAGGCCTGACGGACGCGCTTGTCGTTGAAGGGCGCCTTCTGGCAGTTGAACATGAGGAAGCCGATGCCGTAGCTGCTGACGCTGTCGACCGTGACGCCGGCGTTCACGAGCTGGTCGCTGTTGGCGAACGGGATGTTCTCGCCAGCGACAGCGGTGCCTTCCTGAAGGGCGGTCACGCGAGCGGTGTTGTCGACGCGGACGAGCCACTGCATGGCGTCAGCGTTTGCCGGCTTTGCGCCGTTGTAGTTGGCGTTCGGCGTGAAGTTGAGCTCGCCGCCGTCCTCGCCGTTGCACTCGCCGAAGGCCCAAGCGCCCGACCCGATCGGCGGGGTGGGCATGGATTCCTTGGTGATTTCGCTTGCCGGGAACACACGGCACAGGGACAGGCGCTCTTTGAGCAGGCTGTCGCTGTCGACCGAAGGATAGGCGAGCTTAAAGGAAACCGTGGAGGCGTCCTTGGCGGTCACTTCGTCGATGAAGGAGAGCATGTCCTTGTAAGTTGCGTTGGCCTTGTTGGCCTCGACCACGGCGACGACGTCGTCGGCGGTCACTTCGGTGCCGTCGGAGTACTTGGCACCCTGGCGAAGCGCGACCTCGTACTCGGTGTCGGAAACCTTCGTCGGCTCGCCAGCTGCGAGGGCGGCTTCGGTCTTGCCGCTGAAGTAGTTGAGCTCATAGAGGCCCTCGAGGCAGTGCTGGATTGCGGGGAGCATGAGGGCAGAGCTTGCGCCGATGGGGTTGTAGTTGGCGTTCTTGTAGCTGCAAGCAGCGACGATGGTGCCACCACCCTTGGCGGTGCCGTCGGACTTCGCGCCGTCATCCTTCTTTTCACTAGATCCGCCACCGCAGCCGGTCAGCGAAAGCGCGGCGAGCGCGCCTGCGGCAGTGGCGCCGGCGACGAAGGAGCGACGAGTGAGTTTCACTTGTTCCATGGATTACCCTCCAACTTTTATCGTTCGGGGACGGCCCCCGTACGCTCGTGCGCCTTCCTTTTGCGCACGAACGTTTCACATTATCTTCGAAATCGCTTAATAAATAAAGGGAAAGTAGAGGAATTTGCCCATCTTGTTCGAAAGTTGTAACGTTTCGACGAGGGGGACAATTCTAAGCACTGCTATCTCATTAGTCACGTTTGACCAGCGATGAAGTGGTCATGAGGTTCCTTTCTGTACCCGAAACATCCCTCTTGGGCCCCGTTGCTTGCCTGTGTGCTCTGGCGCGCCCATTTACCGAAGCGTAACAACCCTTGCAAGCGTCGTTTCGCGCTGCAGGCGGGTGGAGCGCGCCTGCGCTGCTACCATTCGAGGTGTCTTTATGAACAGACGAGATTGTGCACGAGGGCGCAGGGGGCACGCCTCATGCGCCTTTGCCCTTCCGTAATTATCTGAGGAGAGTGAGCATGGCACGAGAATTCAAGTCGATGGACGGCAACTCCGCGGCGGCGTACGTTTCCTACGCGTTCACTGAGGTGGCGGGAATCTATCCCATCACGCCGTCGAGCCCGATGGCTGACCTGGTCGATCAGTGGTCCGCCCAGGGCAGGAAGAACATCTTCGGCACGCGCGTGAAGGTGTGCGAGATGCAGTCGGAAGGCGGCGCTTCGGGCACGATGCACGGCTCGCTCGCAGCGGGCGCTCTCACCACGTCCTACACCGCATCCCAGGGCCTCCTCCTCATGATTCCTAACATGTACAAGATGGCAGGCGAGCTGCTCCCCGGCGTCTTGCACGTCTCCGCCCGCACCGTGGCCACCCAGGCCCTGAACATCTTCGGCGACCACTCCGACGTCATGGCCTGCCGCCAGACCGGCTTCGCCATGCTCGCCGAGGGTAACGTGCAGGAAATCATGGACTTGGCTCCGGTGGCGCACCTGTCCGCCATCAAGGGTCGCGTCCCGTTTTTGAACTTCTTCGACGGCTTCCGCACTTCGCATGAGGTCCAGAAGGTCGCATGCTGGGATTACGCCGATCTTGCCGATATGTGCGACATGGACGCGGTACAGGCGTTCCGCGACCACTCGCTCAACCCTGAGCGCCCCTCCATGCGTGGCTCGCACGAGAACGGCGACATCTTCTTCCAGCACCGCGAGGCGTGCAACTCCTTCTACGACGAGCTTCCTGCCATTGTGGAGGACTATATGCACCAGATCAACGCCAAGCTCGGCACCAACTACGAGCTGTTCAACTACTACGGCGCGCCCGACGCCGACCGCGTGATCGTTGCCATGGGCTCGTTCTGCGACGTGGCCGAGGAGGTCATCGACTACCTCAACGCCCACGGCGAGAAGGTGGGCCTTGTGAAGGTGCGCCTGTACCGTCCGTTCGTGACGAGCAAGTTCGTAGCGGCGCTTCCCGAGACGGTGAAGAAGATCGCCGTGCTCGATCGCACGAAGGAGCCGGGCAGCGTCGGCGAGCCTTTGTACATGGACGTTCTGAACGCGCTTGCCATCGAGGGCCGCTCGGGTATCACCGTCGTCGGCGGCCGCTACGGCTTGGGCTCTAAGGACACCCCGCCCGCATCCGCGTTCGCTGTGTTCTCCGAGCTTGCGAAGGACGACCCTCGCCGCCAGTTCACCATCGGCATCGTCGATGACGTGACCAACCTCTCGTTGCCTGAGGACCCCAACTGCCCGAACACCGCGGCGCCGGGGACTATCGAGTGCAAGTTCTGGGGCTTGGGCGGCGACGGCACGGTCGGCGCGAACAAGAACTCCATCAAAATCATCGGCGACCACACCGACAAGTACGTGCAGGCCTACTTCCAGTACGACTCCAAGAAGACGGGCGGCGTGACGATTTCGCATCTCCGCTTCGGCGACAGCCCGATCCGCAGCCCCTACTATATTAATAAGGCGGACTTCGTCGCTTGCCATAACCCCAGCTACATCACGAAGGACTTCCCCATCGTGAAGGACGTAAAGCCGGGCGGCACCTTCATGATCAACTGCCAGTGGACACCCGAGGAGCTTGCGCACCACCTGTCCGCTGACGCCAAGCGCTACATCGCGAAAAACGACGTGCAGCTCTACACGATCAACGCGATCGACCTGGCTATCGAGATCGGCATGGGCAAGCGTACGAACACCATCCTGCAGTCGGCGTTCTTCACGCTTGCCGGTGTGCTCCCGCAGGCCGAGGCCATCCAATACATGAAGGATGCGGCTACGAAATCGTACCTGAAGAAGGGCCAGGCCGTCGTCGACATGAACCACAAGGCGATCGACGCCGGCGCGACCGCGTTCGTGAAGATCGACGTTCCCGCCGATTGGGCGGACGCCGCGGGCGACGCGGCTGTCCCCGAGCTTGAGGGCAAGCCAAAGCTCGTCAAGCAGGTGCGCGAGATCATGGAGCCCGTCGGCCGCATGGACGGCGACTCGCTGCCCGTCTCCGCGTTCGTCGGTCACGAGGACGGCCAGTTCGAGCAGGGTGCGTCTGCGTTCGAGAAGCGCGGCGTTGCGGTAAGCGTTCCCAAGTGGGAATCTTCCACGTGCATCCAGTGCAACCAGTGTTCGTTCGTGTGCCCGCACGCTACGATTCGCCCCTATGCGCTCACCGACGAGGAAATCGCCGCAGCGCCTGAGAACCTTGTCGCCATCCCTATGAAGGGCAAGCTTAAGGACACTTACCGCTACACTCTCGCTATCTCGCCGCTCGATTGCATGGGCTGCGGCGTGTGCATCGGCGTGTGCCCCACCAACTCGCTTTCCATGGTCGGCGCCGAGGGAGAGCTTGCCGAGCAGGACGTGTTCGACTACTGCGTTGAGAAGGTGGCTGACAAGCCCGAGGTCCAGGACAACTCGGTGAAGGGCAGCCAGTTCAAGCAGCCCCTGCTCGAGTTTTCCGGCGCCTGCGCGGGTTGCGCCGAGACCTCCTACGCTCGCCTCGTCACCCAGCTGTTCGGCGACCGCATGTTCATCTCCAACGCGACTGGGTGCTCCTCCATCTGGGGTGGTCCTGCTGCGACCTCGCCGTACACGGTCAACAAGGAAGGTCGCGGCCCCGCTTGGGCGAACTCGCTGTTCGAGGACAACGCCGAGCACGGCTACGGCATGCTGCAGGGTCACACCGCCGTCCGCCAGATGGTGATCGAGCAGACCGAGCAGCTGCTTGCCGCTGGCGCTCCCGAGGGCGCGGCTGCCGCGGCGCAGGCGTGGCTCGACGCGCGCGATGACTCCACGGCTTCGAAGGACGCTTCCGCTGCCTATGTTGTCGAGCTCGAGAAGCTTGCGGAAGGCGAAGGGGAGGCGGCGGTACTTGCTGCCAAGATTCTCGCGAACAAGGATTACCTTGCGAAGAAATCCATCTGGATCTTTGGCGGCGACGGCTGGGCCTACGATATCGGTTACGGCGGACTCGACCATGTGCTCGCGTCTGGCGAGGACGTGAACGTGTTCGTCTTCGACACCGAGGTATATTCCAATACCGGCGGCCAGGCATCCAAGGCTTCCAACATCGGCCAGGTCGCGCAATTCGCGGCGGCGGGCAAGAACATCGCCAAGAAGAGTCTTGCTGAGATCGCCATGCAATACGGCTATGTGTACGTGGCGCAAGTCGCCATGGGCGCAAAACCGGCGCAGACGCTCAAGGCTATCGCCGAGGCCGAGGCATATCCGGGACCCTCGCTTATCATCGGTTATTCTCCCTGCGAGATGCATGCCATCAAGGGCGGCATGAAGAACTGTCAGGAGGAGATGAAGAAGGCCGTCGACTGCGGGTACTGGAACCTCTTCCGTTACAACCCGGCAGCTCCTGCGGGCAAGAAGTTCACCCTCGATTGCAAGGAGCCTGCTGGCGGCTATCAGGAGTTCCTCATGAACGAGGCGCGCTACAGTCGACTCACGCGCGAGTTCCCCGAGCGTGCAGCCGAGCTCTTCGAGCGCAACGAGGAAGCAGCGATCGAGCGTTACAACCATTTGGTGAAGCTGAAGGAGCTCTACGCCGAGGACTAACGAGGCGGAAGGGCTTATATCGAAGCGCATAGAGAGGGCGCGGTTCTCGCAAGGGGGCCGTGCCTTTCTTTGTTATGTGGGATTATGCGCGGTCGGAAGACGAGGTGGCGGTTGATTTCTCGGACGGGATGCTCGGGGAGCTGCGGCAGGCGGTTGACGAAGCTGGCGTCGGGGATCGCTTCTCCATCTTCCGTTGCGCATGGCAGGAGAGTTGGGACGGCGTCATGATGGACTACACGCAGGAGACGCGCTGGGCCGTCCTTTGTTGGAGGTCGCTTTAGCCGCGCCCGCTCGTATGTCAACGTAAGAATGTCGTGCGCAGCTTCGTGCGGCAAAGCGTGTCCCGTATAATGGTTCTCATGCGATAGATGCAATCGAAAGGGGAGTGCATGGCAGACAAGAACAACAAGGGCTACGGCGTTCCCGCGGCTCCCGCTGTGCCTGCCTCTCCTGCGAAGCCGGCTGCTCCCGCGGCACCTGCTGGGCGGCCGGGGAAGTCCGCGGACAACGCTTCGCCTAACGTTCGGGAAGTATCCGCAAAAGAGCGCATTGACGCTCGTCGCCGCGAGCTCGAAAAGAAGCTCGTCGCTAAGGCGACCGCGGGTTCCTCGGAGGCTCGCAAGAGCTCGCCCTCGAAGGCATCCTGTGCAGATAAGGGAGCATCTTCGCAGGCGGGAAGCTCGCCGACGCGCACTGCTTCTCCCGCAGGAACGGGAAAGCGTCCTGCGGCGGCGCCCTTCTTAGAGGAGCATCCCCATCCGAAAGGTGTTTCCGACCGCTTGCGCCAAACAATGGCGCACACGACGTCGGGGCGACCGAAGGACGCGTTCGGCAAGGGAATGAAAAAGCCCCAAGCGACGGTCAGGCCGGAAGACGGCAAGCCCGCTTCGCCCGAAGAGGCTCCTAAGAAGAAGTCCTGCCTCAGCTCCATATTCGGCATCATCATCGCCCTTATCTTGCTCTCCCAGGTCGGAGGATGTGTGGCGTCTTGCGTGGGGGATGTTTTCGATTCGATCGATGACGAAACCTCGAGCTGGTTTGAGGACTCGGGCTCGGAGCGCCAGGGCGGCTCTTCTAGTTCCACGAGCAGCTTCTCCAACGATGAAGCCGACGAGGCTGCGGCGCTTGCGTCCGCGCGCGATGCTTTGGCGTCGCTCGATTCGCGCGAGAAGATCGTCGACCGCATTGCTCAAGGGATAAATGCGAGATACGTCAAGATGTTCGGGTTCTCTGCTGACGATGCGGGCATTGATTCGAAGGAGCTTGCGCGTTGGTTCATCGAGGGGGCATCATGCACGGTCGGCGATGACGACGTCTTCGTCTACACCGACGGTACTGCCGACGTGTTCGCCGACTGCGCGAGCGTTCCGGTATACAACTTCGTGTCGGCGGTTGACGATGCGGTGCGGTCGCTCGCAGCGGGCTCGCGCACTCCCACAAAGCAGCAGGTCGCTGCGGCAACGGAGACGGCGAAGGAACACGCGAGCTCCGAGTACGCTTTCATCATGTTCTCGCTTGTCAAGACTGATGCTGGCTGGGTGCTCGATGAGGATGCTTTCGTGAGCGACACTGCCGACCACCTGTTTGGATTGTAAGGAGCCTTGCCATGAAGATTCCGAGCGAGGTTGTTATCAAAGCGCGGTCGCTCAGAATGGGAAACGGCGTGAGCGTTCCTGCCATCCTGTTTGTCTGCGGCGTCTGCGGGCGCGTGCTCAAGCCAGGCGAAGGTTCGCGCACGTGTCCCGACTGCGGAAGCCGCGATATAGAGACTCGGGTCGACCCTTCGCGCAGCGTTGTCGTCCGGCGTGCTTGTTGAGGATAGGACGTTCCGCCGGTCTGGCGGGAAATACGGCAAGAATCTTCGGCTACTTCTTTAATTGGTACATATGTTCGTGTATACTGAGCCCATGAATACGAACGAACATACTTCATACGACGTAGTCTTACTCCCGACATACGCCGAGGCGCTCTCCTATCGGAAGCGCGTTGCCGCCGAGGCCGGTCCCCGTGTGCTTTTTGGAGTGACGGTCGCCACGTTTCCCGCCTGGATTGCCGACCTCTGGGAGCTTTTCGGCGACGGCCGGGTTATCGCGAGTCGTCTCGAGGTGGAAGCGCTCTCCGCGTCGCTGTGCTCGAAGGACCCAGCTGCGGCAGGCTGCGCCCGCGTGGTGACGGCCTGCCTTCAAAGCGCGGGAATACCAGCCTTCGACGAGGCGTGCGCCCGTGCGAAGCGCGGTGAGGATTGCGGGGCCACTTTCGCGCAGGCTCGCGTGCTGCGCCTGTGCGCCGACGTGCGCGATGCGCTGCGCGACACCGGTCGTGTGCTTGTGGGGGAAGCGCTCAAGATACTTCCAGACGCCATGCCGTCGCGGCCCTTGCGCCTGCTCGTCGAGTGCTCTTCGCCCTTGTCGGCGCAGCAGCGGGCATTCCTCGAGGCGTGTCCGCTTATCAGCTACGAGGTTCGTATGGCACCTGGCGGGGGAGGGATTCACCGTGCACCCGAGGGCGTTCTCGTGAGGTTCGCCTTCCCCTCGGGCCGCTATGCCGAGCCGGCAACTTTGCGCGATATCCTTTGCGCCGAAGGGCGCGAAGGCGCGCTCGTCGCTTGTAAGGAGCCCCTTTCCCTGTTCGAGAAGCTTGCGCCTGCGCTTGTGGAGGCGGGGCTTTCGTGCGCCGTTCGCGCAGGCGTTCCCTTTGCCCAGACCGACTTCGGGCGCGCAATGCTCTCGCTTCGGCGCTTTCTCGTATCCGATGCCTGGTGCTCGGGCGATCTTGCAGATTATCTGCTCTCGCCCTTCTCGGGGTTCTCTGTCGAGGGCGCCTACTCCATCGACGCGCAGGTTCGCGGCAACCGTCTCATCGATCGCGAGTCGATAACGGCGTCGCTGCGCGAGAAGAGCCGCCTGTTCGAGGCGATGGAGGACATCGCGACCGATCGAGACGCCGACATACTACTCGGCGAGCTCGAGGACGCGGTGCGCTCGATGGTCAAAAGGCCCGAAGCCTGGCGTCGTGAGCAGCTTGCGGCGATGGCGTCGCTGCGGGACGCCGCCTCGGCGGGACGTCTCGCCGATCTCGACATGGAAGGGGTCGTCGATCTTCTGGCCCATTCGAGCGTCGACATTTCGCGCTCGTTGGGCGTGGGCGATGACGGGCGCTCTTACGGCGGCGATCTTACGGTCCTGCCTGCCGACGTTGTGTTCGCGGACTATCGGCATGCGATGTCTTTCCCCTCCGCATCCTGCGATATTGCCGTTGCGTGCGATCTCACGAGCGCCGCATTCCCCGCTTCCGATTCCGACGATGCGGCGACAACGCTTCTCGCCAAGCTGGGAATATTCCCAAACGACGATGCGCTCTCTCGTATGCGCCGATCGTTTACGGCCCTGTTGGCGGCGCCCTGCAAGACGTTTCTTGTCGTTCGTTGCCTCAACGACGAGAATGCCGACCCGACGTACCCCGCCGCCGTTCTCGAGGAATTCATCGACTGCTATCGCGAGGATCCGTCTGCAACCGACGACATCAAGAATCCCTTCATGTTACCCGCTTGTTTGCAGGAGGGGATCGTCGAGCGCGGGGAGGAGACCCTTGTCGAGAATGCCGTCATGGCGGGCGGTGACCTGCCATGCGAGATGGTTGAGCTTCCCGCGCCCGGCGAGGTGTCGGCGTCGAAGCGCCCGCTTGTCGTGTTGCCGCGCGTAGTGGCAGGGCAGGTGGTCGACGAGCCGTGCCTCTCTCCCTCTCAGATTGAAAGCTATCTGGAGTGCCCGTACAAGTGGTTCGCCCAGCGCCGCTTGCGTCTCGAAGGGCTCGACGAGGGATTCGGCCCGCTGCAGATGGGCGATTTCGCCCACAGTGCGCTCAAGAGCTTCTACACCCATTTCCAAGAAGAGGTCGCACCCAAAGTGACGCGCGGAACGATTGATTCTGCCCGTGCCATCATGCGCGATGTGCTCGATCGGCATGAATCGCACCAATACGACCTGAAGCCTTCGGACAACCGCCTCGTTCCCACGACGGAGCTCGAACGGCGCGACATGGATTCCCTCAAGCGCAAGCTGCTCGACTACCTCGATTACGAGGCCGAACTTCTGCCGACGTTCCACCCTGCATATCTGGAATACAACATTGCGGAAGGCGCAACGGCAGAATACGCAGGTCATCTGCTCGTTGGAACGGCGGACCGCATCGATGTCGACGATGAGGGGCACGCCGTGGTGCTCGACTACAAGGCGTCGGTTTCCCCAGAACACGAGCTTGCCGTGCGCGAAGAGGGAAGGCTTGGCAAGGTGCAGACGCTCATCTATGCTCAGGTGGCCCGTCGAATGCTCGGGCTTAACCCTGTCGGTGCGCTCTATGTTTGCTACGGAAAGAGGTGCGCCGTTACCGGAGCCTATGACGCTACCGTACTCGAGTCGCCGCACCTTCCTTCCATGCGTCACGACAAATGCGAGTTCGCGCCGCGGGATGGTGAGTCGTTTGCCGACCTGCTCGACAGGACCGAAGAGGCGATTGCCCGCGGTGTCGAGCGCATGCTTTCAGGCGACGTGCGTCCCGATCCTTCAAGCCCCCATGCATGCACCTGGTGCCCGGTGCTCTCATGCGCAGAAAGAAGGGCATAGCATATGGCTCTCACTCCTGGACAGAAACAATGCGTCGATACGCTTGTGGGCCCTGTGGCGGTGTCTGCCGGTGCAGGCAGCGGAAAGACGTTCACGCTTACCCGCCGCATCGTTCATTCGCTCGAATGCGGGTTCGTTTCCGGCATCGACGAGGTGCTCGCGATTACGTTCACCTCGAAGGCGGCGGGCGAGATCAAGTCGCGTGTGAAGGGTGCGCTCAAGGCCTGTGGGCGGACTGACCAGGCGCTTCTCGTCGACTCTGCCTGGATTTCCACCATTCATGGTGCCTGCGCCCGCATGCTGCGTGCCCATGCGCTCGACTTAGGGATCGCCCCCGATTTCACGGTTGCGGATGAGGCGGCTGCGAACGATATGCTCGATGCCTCGCTTGAGGAGGTGCTCGGCTCTGAGAATGACATCATCTCGCCGGGCGACTACGATGCGCTATTCACGGAGTATGCAGCTCGTCAGGCGGGATCGATGTCTGCCGCAAGCGTTGAAGGCATGGTGCGCGACATCGTCGTTGCTGCGCAATCGAGCCCCGAAGGGATGGCGTCTATCGTGCCGGCGCCGTCGGCGGCATCGCCCCGCAAGCTTATGGCGCGCATGGCGTCTTTAGCGGGCGATATCACGGCGGTGTGCGAGGTTCAAAAGCCGGGAAAGACCCGTGATTCGTTCCTCGATGGTACGGCCCGTGCGCTCGAGGGGCTCGAGGACGCGCAGCAGCAGGGTGCGGAACCATCGCCTGAGCAGGTCTTAGAGCTATTCAACGCGTTTCCAGTTCCCAGTCGTGCGTTCGGCACGTCTGAATACAAAGAGTACGCAACCGAAGCGGCGCAAGGGTATCTCTCCTTGATGATGGAAGCTCGCCTTGCCCTCGCCGAGCCGCGCATGCGCGAGGTGATCGACTTATCGGGTCGTGTCTTCGATGCGTATCGCCGGCGCAAGCGTGAGGCGGGCGTGCTCGACAACGATGACCTGCTCACGATGGCGTCGCGCATGTTCAGCGAGCACTCCGAAATCGCTGCCGAGTACGCTGACCGCTTCAAGCTGATCATGGTCGACGAGTTCCAAGACACCGATCAGCTGCAAGTGAACATGATCAAGCGCATGGCGGGCAAGAACTTCGAGCGCCTGTGCACGGTTGGCGATGCGCAGCAGAGCATCTACCGTTTCCGCGGGGCGGACGTCTCGGTCTACGATAGGCACCTTGCATCGGTGGCAAGCACTAACGAAGCAGGCCTTATAGAACTTGCCGATAATTTCAGAAGCCATGGTGACGTGCTCGCATTCGTCGACTGCGTGTTCAGTCAGCCGAGTGTATTCGGGCGCTCGTTTATGTCGCTTTCCGCATCGCGTGACTCTGGTCGCATCGACTGCCCCTATCGGGGGTCTGATCCGCGCATCGAGGTGCAGCTCACCACCTATCCTCGAGGTGTTGCCTCGGATGCGGCGCGCGCTACGGTTGCGCAGCGGATTGCGGAGCGTTTTGCGAAGCTTGTCGACGAGGGCCATTCGGCGGGTGACATGGTGGTCTTGCTTGGCAGCATGCGGTGTGCCGATATTTATGCTGATGCTATACGTGAGAAGGGGCTTTCCTGCGTGGTCTCAGGGGGGTCCATATTCGGCCGCGCGCCGGAAGTGCGCCTTGCGGTGCGGCTCGCCGAGGTCATTGCGAACCCCAAGGATACTGAAGCCCTTTTCGAGGTGCTCTCGAGCGAAATCTTCGCACTCACTGCAGACGATTTCATCGACCTTTCGACAGGCCTTGACGAGCTGCGCTGCATTCCCCGCCGCCGTTCGCTCGATTCCGGTGTGTCGGTGTGCGCCGCCGCTGAAGACGAAGCATCGCTTGCGCCTGGTCTCCGCGCTGCGGTAAGAACGCTGAAAAAGGCGGCATCCCGTGTGAGGCTCGAGCCCCTCTCTGAGGTTATGGAAGGCGTTCTCCTCGATTCTGGCTGGCTACGCCGGCTCGAGGACGAAGGCGCCGAAGGGCTTGCGCGTGCGGCAAATGTCTATAAGGCATGCCGTCTTGCTCGCGATATCGAGCGCAGGAAAGGGTCGGGTCCCGCTCAGACCGCAGTCGAACTGCGTGCGCATATTGAAATCGCGAAAGAGGCCCCAGGGTCGCTTTCCTCGAAGGCGGGGGATTTTGTTCGCATCATGACAGTTCATGCGAGCAAGGGCCTTGAATTTCCCATTGTTGCGGTGGCGGAGCTGCGTTCCGACGAGGTGCGCTCATCTCGGATGGTGCGGACCACGCTCAATGGCAAAACCTACCTCTCGCTCGATGCGGGGGCGACGGCAACGCGCTTGACCGCGAAGCAGTCGCAGCTCATCGCGAAATGTACGTCGGTGGACCCTTTCGAGGGAAGCGAAGGCGACGAGTTCTACCAGCAGCTGATCGAGAACCCTGGCGACCACAGCCCCGTGGAGATTCGCTGCGCGATTCGCCAGCATGAGTATCTCGGTGAAACCGAGGAGACGCGTCGGCTTCTCTATGTCGCGCTCACCCGCGCAAAGGAAGCGATCATTTGCGCAATTGCCGGGAAGGTAACGAAGGGCGACCCGACAGGCCTTGCAAAGAGCGTATGGGGAAGTGTGGAGTCCGCCCTATGCGGGGAAGGCAATGCCTTCGAGTCAGGCGTGTCTCTTCTCGATTTCGGCGGCGAGTCTCCTGCGCGCGTTGAGCGCATCGACTTGGCTGTTGAGTCGGAAGAACCTTGTGATTCTGAAGTCGTCGACGCCGAAGACAGCGATGAAGCGGCAAATCAAGAAGAAGGGTGCTCGCTTGAGGACGGATCCAACTTAGCGCGTCAAGCTATCGCGATTCCCGAGGTCTTGCCCTACTGTGAGCTGTCGGCACAGGCGTGGCCTGCGTCCCGTGCCGATGTGTTCAGCTATTCGTCGATCGCACACGGGTCATCGGATGAGGTTGAAGTCGACTCGTTTGAGGATGATCGCGCATTGTCGAAAGTGCAGTTCGTCGAAGAGCCTGGTTTTTCGGAGGCGGACGAGACGGCGTGGACTGCGATTCGAGCTTCGCTTTCGAGAGATGCCGACAAGGCGACGGACTTGGGCACCGCCTTCCATAGGCTTGCCCAGCAGGCGGTATGCGCCCATAACGAGGGTGCTCCCCTCATCTGCCCTGGCAAATCGCACGTCGACGCGCTCGCTCGCCATTGCGGGCTTTCCGACTTGCAGCGCATTCGCCTCACCGAAGCGCTTGCGCGATGGTTTGAAAGCGATGTTGCGGCACGCGTCGTGACATTTTCCCGCCTTCGCGCGGAAGTTCCCTTCTTCGTGCGCGTGGGTCGTGGAGCCGACGCGCCTTTCATGGAGGGGGAAATCGACCTTCTTGCCGACGGGGAAGACGGTCGCACAGCGCTCGTCGTAGACTATAAAACAGGTGGGTCGCCAGGGGAAACGCCGGCACAGTTGCACGAAAAGCATCGACTTCAGGCGCTTTGCTACGCGTATGCCCTGCTCATGCAAGGCTATGAATCCACGGAGTTCGCATTCGTGCGCGTGGAGCAGCCCGACGATACCAAAGAAGGCCAGCCGCAGCAGGTGAGCTATACCTTTACCGCAGCTGACCTTCCGACAATCGAAGGGGAGATACTTGCGCGCTACGCGAGCAGCTTCTCCGCGTAAGCGATCTTCACGCAGCAGACGAACACGTTGAGCGCCTCGCGAAGCTCATAGAGCGGGGGAAGCGTGGGTGCGATGCGAATGTTGCTGTCGTAGGGGTCGTGCTTGTACGGCCAGGTCGCGCCGGCGTCCGTCATCGTGACGCCCGCTTCCTTCGCGAGCTGCACGATGCGCTTTGCACACCCCTCAGGTGCGTCGAAGGACACGAAGTATCCGCCGCGCGGCTTGGTCCAAGTGCATCCGCCGACTCCGGAAAGGCCCATGGTGAGCTCGTTTTCGACGAGCGTGAACTTCGGGCGCAGGATATCGGCATGCTTCTCCATGTGAGCGGCGAGGCCGTCGGCGTTCTTCAAAAACCTCACGTGGCGAAGCTGGTTGAGCTTGTCGTAGCTAATGACGGTCGTGGCCATGCGTTTCTTGATCTCGGCTATATTGTCGGGGCTCGCGGCGATAGCGGAGATGCCGGCTCCGGGAAGCGTTACCTTCGACGTGGACGCGAACTTGAAGTAACGGTCGGGGTTGCCCGCTTCTCGGCACGCTTCGGCGATGTCGAGAAGTTGGTCCTGGTCGGCCTTGAATGGGTTCAGGTGATGGACGCTATAGGCGTTGTCCCAGAAGATGCGGAAATCGTCAGCAGCGCAGGGCATGGCTGCCAAGCGACGAACGACTTCCTTGGAATAGGTGACGCCGCCGGGGTTGGAGTACTTGGGGACGCACCAGATGCCCTTCACGGAATCGTCCTCGGCGACGATTCTCTCGACCTCATCCATATCGGGGCCGTTTTCGTTCATCTTCACAGGAATCATCTCGATGCCGAATGACTCCGTGATGCCGAAGTGGCGGTCGTAACCGGGAACGGGGCAAATCCATTTGATGCTAGGGTACTGCGCCCAGGGTTTGCTGCCGAGGGTGCCGAAGTCGAGGCATCGCGCGACGGCATTGCCCATGAGCGTCAGGCTCGAGTTTCCGCCGACGATCACATTTTCCGGTGTATCATCGAGCATCGTTGCCATCAGGCGCTTCGCCTCGGGAAGACCATCGAGCACGCCGTAGTTGCGACAGTCGGTGCCGTCCTCGGCGATGCAATCCTGCGCACTGGAAATACAGGAGAGCAGGGGCAGGCTCAAATCGAGCTGCTCTGCGCTCGGTTTGCCGCGAGCCATATTGAGTGAAAGACCCTTTGCTTTGAACTGCGCGTACTCTTCTTTTAATCGATCGAGCTCGCTTTGGAGCTCCGTGCGATTCATTTGTTCGAATGCAGCCATTTCTCATCCTTTGCCGTGTGCGGCGAAACGTACGACACGCCGCGAATCTTGCTGACCTTGATATTACGTTTGCACGCGCGATGCGACAAGTTTCAATTGCGAGAAATCCTCGGCATTCTCGCGTATCGCAGGTATCGACACCACTCAAACACCCTTTCATGCTCTTTACTAAAGAGAGCGAAAGGGTCGCCATTCTCGCGAATCGCACACACAGCGACCGAAATATCACTTTAGTCGGGAAAAGTATGCCGTATAATTCGCCTATTCGGCAATCGAGAGGGATGAAAATGGTTACTGGTGATTTTTGGGTACTCCTGGCGATGCTTCTGTATTTCATCGTCGTTGTGCTCATCGGCTTCGTCTATGCGAAGAAGTCGAACGCCTCAAGCGAGGCGTACTTTCTCGGCGGTCGCGGGCTCGGCCCGTGGCTCACGGCGCTTTCCGCGGAAGCGTCGGACATGTCCGGATGGCTGCTCATGGGCCTTCCCGGCGTCGCGTACTTCACGGGCGCGTCGGACGCCATGTGGACGGCAATCGGCCTTGCGATCGGCACGTATCTCAATTGGAAGTTCGTGGCGAAGCGTCTGCGCAAGTACTCTGAGGTGGCGAACAACTCCATCACCGTCCCCGACTTCTTCTCGAACCGATTCCACGACAACAAGCATGTTCTCATGACGATCGCAGCAATCATCACGCTCGTTTTCTTCTCGATTTACACGGGAAGCTGCTTTGTGACCTGCGGTAAGCTGTTCTCGACGCTCTTCGGGCTCGACTATGCGACGATGATGGTGCTCGGTGCCATCATCGTGTTCCTCTACACATTCGTCGGCGGATATCTGTCCGTCTGCACGACCGACCTTATCCAGGGCACGCTCATGTTCTTCGCACTTGCCACGGTGTTCATCGGCAGCGTCGCGCAGGCGGGCGGCGTTGAGAACACGGTCGCTTTCCTGCAGGATATCCCCGGATACCTTTCGGGCACGCAGATTGCAACCCCGATTCTCGATGCGGCGGGCAACCAAGTCGTCGAGAACGGCGCACCGCTGTTCGGGGCAGCAGGGGAGTACGGGCTCATCACCATCGTGTCGGGTCTCGCGTGGGGCCTGGGATACTTCGGTATGCCCCAGGTGCTCGTGCGCTTCATGAGCGTGCGTCATTCCGACGAAATCAAGAAGTCCCGCATTATCGCGATGATCTGGCTGGTGGTGTCGCTTTCGAGTGCGGTGTGCATCGGCCTTATCGGGCGCGCCGTCATCCCGACGGAGTTCCTCACACAGTCTGCCGCGGAAAACGTCTTCGTCGTGCTCTCGCGCATGATTCTGCCATCCTTCGCCTGCGGTCTCGTCGTTTCGGGCATCTTCGCCGCGGCGATGAGCTCCTCGTCTTCCTATCTGCTCATTTCTGGCTCGGCGGTCGCAACGAACATCTTCAAGGGCCTGATCAAGCGCGACGCGACCGATCGCCAGGTTATGATTGTCGCCCGTTTCACCTTGGCGGCCGTTCTTCTGTTCGGCATCATCATCGCGATGGATTCAAACTCGTCCATCTTCAACGTCGTGTCCTACGCATGGGCGGGCTTCGGTGCGTCGTTTGGCCCCCTCGTGCTGTTCTCCCTGTACTGGAAGCGCACGACGCTGCAAGGTGGTATCGCCGGTATGCTCGTCGGTGCTGCGTCGGTCTTCGCGTGGCATAATCTGGTGAAACCCCTCGGCGGCTGGTTCGGCGTATATGAGCTCTTGCCGGCATTCGTGTTCGCCTGCATCGCCATCGTTGTGGTTTCGCTGCTCACGAAAAAGCCTTCCGAGGAAATCGAGCATGAGTTCGACACTTATATGGATCTCGATGTGTAGTGAGGTCTAGGCCTCGTGCAAGCGAAACGGCCCCTGTCCATGGACGGGGGCCGTTTTTTGTAGCGTAGGTAGAAGCGCAAGCCTTTTGATTCAATAGGAGGCAAGGCGTTCTCAATTCGCAAAAGGGAGAAGCGAGCAGGGGACTAGGTGAACTCCCCCAAAATTGGTCGGAAGCTGCTCTTCCCGAGTGCTACAGAGCTCCTATCTTAAGGCGTAAAAAAGCCCTCCATTTCTTGTTGCGGAAACGGAGGGCAAGAGCATACGTTATGCAAAAAGCTAGAACCTCAAAGCGTGCGTGAAGCCGGACCACGAAAGAGAGTCGGTGTCGCGCACGTAAGCTCCGAACGTGGGAGCGTGCACGTAATGAGATCCACCGTAGCTCACGGCAATTCCCACGTGCCCACTGCGCCAGAGAACATCGCCCGGGCGAGCTTCAGAAACAGGCCCGCGCCATGATGCGCAGTTGTAAAGCGCCTCGCTTTGGTGCGGAAGGGAAACGCCAATTTGCAAATATGCCCAGCGCACAAGTCCAGAGCAGTCGAAGGCGTTCGGACCTTCGGCGCCCCACACATATGGGCAGCCGATGCGCGACATGGCGTAGTCGACTACCGAACCGTAGGAGGGAACATCGGAGCTGCCGCCAGTGTAGCCGCCGCCGCTGCTCGATCCGCCGCCACTGCTGGAGCCACCGCCGCTGCTTGACCCGCCACCGCTCGAGCTGCCGCCGCCGGAACCGTTGTTCCGGTTCGCTGCCGCTGCCGCTTCAGCTGCCGCGGCCGCTGCTGCCGCGGCCTGCTCTTGCTCGAGGAGCTCCTTGGCTTCGGCATCAAGTGAGTTGACAAGCTCTGTGGCCTGGTCGACCTTTGCTTGGACCTCCTGCTGGATTTGCGCGGCTTCAGCAGCTTTGTCAGCTGCGATCTGCTCTTGACGCGCGTATTCGTCCTTGGAGGCCTGCAGCTGCTCTCGCAACTGTTTAGAGGTGTCGACCATTTCGGAGTCGTTGTTGTTCATCTGCGTGAGCAAATCCCAGTTCGATGTGAATTCATCGAACGAGGTTGCTCCCAAAACGAAATCGAGGAAGCTCGCGGATCCCGTGCGGTACATGCTGCGCGCACGAGTAGAGAGCTTACCCTGCAACTCTTGGATTTGAGCGTTCGTGTCGTCGATCTTGGCCTGCTCAGCCGCCATAGCGTCCTGAGCTGCTTGCTGTTCGTCCAAAGCCCCATAATAATTATCTGAGGCTGTTTCCAAGTCAGCCTGAAGGCTGATCAACTGATTGCGAACGGCATCGGCTTCGGCCTGCTTCTCAGCTGCCGTGGCGCCGAATGCGATATTCGGAGCGGCCATCGTGGCAGCACCTACTGCTGCCGCTGTACCGATAAACGCTCGCCTTGATAGTGTGTTCGTATGCTCGCTCACTGAGGAACCTCCTTGGTTGAGCATGCTGGTGTTCGTTTGGCAAAAGCGTATTTATAATAACACGTAGGGATAACGCTCGCAGGCGGGGGAGCGTTCAATTCATAACACCAGGTCATATGTGACGCAACTTTGCATATGGGGCGATTTGCGAAGGAATAGTGGATAGATACGCCCGGAGGCGTGTAAGGTATTGACAGCCACCCCAGCCTACCGTAATATTCTCTTGCTCGCTGCGCCGGGGACGGCAAAAAGCGGGCGGCAGCTTGATAAATACACATGAATTAAGCGTCGATCATGGGCGTGTGCCCGAGTGGTTAAAGGGGACGGGCTGTAAACCCGTTGACTCTGTCTACCTAGGTTCGAATCCTAGCGCGCCCACCATGATTGCCTGTTTAGCTCAGTCGGTAGAGCACTTCGTTGGTAACGAAGAGGTCACCAGTTCGAATCTGGTAGCAGGCACCAGTCTTTTACGGCGGTGTAGCTCAGTTGGTTAGAGCACACGGTTCATACCCGTGGCGTCACTGGTTCGAATCCAGTCACCGCTACCATTGATATTAGCGCGTCCTTTATGGGCGCGTCGTTGTTTATTACGTTTTTGCTTAAGCGAAAACCAAAATAAGGAGGAAAAGAATGGCAAAGGAGAAGTTCGAGCGTACCAAGCCGCATGTTAACATTGGTACGATCGGCCACGTCGACCATGGTAAGACCACGCTGACGGCAGCCATTTCCAAGACCCTGTCCATGAACGACGGGTCTCATGGTACTGCCCATGCGGACTTCACGGCTTTCGAGGACATCGATAAGGCTCCTGAAGAGCGCGAGCGCGGTATCACCATTTCGATTGCTCACATCGAGTACGAAACCGATAAGCGTCACTATGCACACGTTGACTGCCCGGGCCATGCTGACTACGTCAAGAACATGATCACCGGTGCTGCTCAGATGGACGGCGCGATTCTCGTTATCGCTGCTACCGACGGCCCGATGGCCCAGACCCGCGAGCACATCCTGCTTGCCCGTCAGGTTGGCGTTCCCTACATCGTTGTGTTCCTGAACAAGTGCGACATGGTCGACGACGAAGAGCTCATCGAGCTCGTCGAAATGGAAACTCGCGAGCTCCTCAACGAGTACGAGTTCCCTGGAGACGACCTGCCGATCATCAAGGGCTCTGCACTCAAGGCTCTCGAGGGCGACCCCGAGTGGCAGCAGAAGATTTGGGACCTCATGGACGCTGTCGATGAGTACATCCCGACTCCGGAGCGCGACGTCGACAAGCCGTTCCTGATGGCTGTTGAGGACACCATGACCATTACCGGCCGTGGTACCGTTGCTACTGGTCGTGTTGAGCGCGGCGTTCTGCATGTCAACGACCCGCTGGAGATTGTCGGTATCAAGGAGACCCAGAACACGGTCTGCACCGGCATCGAGATGTTCCGTAAGCTGCTCGACGAGGCTCAGGCTGGCGATAACATCGGCTGCCTGCTCCGCGGCATCAAGCGCGAGGACATCGAGCGCGGCCAGGTTCTCTGCAAGCCGGGTTCGGTTACCCCGCATCAGGAGTTCGAGGGCCAGGTCTACATCCTTACCAAGGAAGAAGGTGGCCGTCACACCCCGTTCTTCGATGGCTATCGTCCGCAGTTCTACTTCCGCACCACCGACATTACCGGTGTTGCGCACCTGCCCGAGGGCACCGAGATGGTCATGCCTGGCGACAATGTCACCATTACCGCTGAGCTCATCCACCCGGTCGCCATGGAGGAAGGCCTCCGTTTCGCTATCCGCGAGGGTGGCCGCACCGTTGGTTCCGGTCGCGTGACCAAGATCATCAAGTAACTTAAATTTGTAGTTGCTTATGGCGAGGGGATGCGATATAGTATCCCCTCGCTGTTCGAATTCATGTGTATGCGACAGCTTGCTAGAAGTGATTGGTAAAAGGAGTTATTAATGCGTACGTTGGTCACCCTGGCCTGCACTGAGTGCAAGCGCCGCAACTACACGACCAAGAAGAACAAGCAGAACAACCCCGACCGCCTCGAGTTTAACAAGTATTGCAAGTGGTGCGGTAAGCACACTGTGCATCGCGAAACTCGTTAGAGGATCGGTCTAGAATCAGGTACAGGCCAGTAGCTCCAATTGGTAGAGCGGCGGTCTCCAAAACCGTTTGTTGGGGGTTCGAGTCCCTCCTGGCCTGCCAGCTTGTCGTATGCGAGCAGCCTTGAAAGGCTGCTTGTTTGGCGTTTAGAAGGAATGATATATTCCCGAATAAAGGAAGCACATGGCAAAGAAATCTAAGACTCAACGAGCGAAGGCTTCCGCTGCTCGTGCCCAGCGCAAGCAGGCGCGCGAGGAGCTCGAAAACGAATCGCCAGCCTCTGAGAATGTGAAAGAGGTCGCCGAGGAGAAGCCGAAGCGTTCTTTGTTTAAAAAGGATACGGACTCAAAGGAAACCGCTGAGAAATCGGCGGCTAAAGCTGTCTCCAAGGACAAAAAGGACGCGAAGCCCAAGAAGAAGCGTTTCCAGTTCTTCCGCGATGTGAAGGCTGAAATGAAGCGCGTTACGTGGCCGACGAAGCAGGATGTTGCGCGTTGGAGCGTCGTTGTTGTCTGCGCTTTGATTTTCTTCGGTGTCTACGTTGCTGTTCTCGACAACTTGATCGCCACGCCATTGCTCGTCTTTGTTTCGGGGCTGGGAGCTTAAGTCATGTCGAAGAAGTGGTATGTGCTGCACACGTATTCTGGCTATGAAAACAAGGTCAAGACCAATCTTGAGATTCGTGTCGAGACCATGGGGCTTGAGAACAACGTGTTCGCAATTGAGATCCCCACGGAGATGGTGACTGAGATCAAAGAGGGCGGTCGCCGTGTGGAAAGCGAGAAGAAGGTTTTCCCCGGCTATGTTCTCGTCCGTATGGAGCTCGACGACCGTAGCTGGGCTGCGGTTCGCAACACCCCTGGTGTTACGGGTTTTGTCGGTAGTGATGGTAAGCCCGCTCCGCTCACGCGCGATGAATACAACAAGATCATGAAGCGCACGAGCCATGAGGCTCCGAAGAAGACTTCCACCACGTTGGAAGTGGGTCAGACTATCAAGGTGGTTTCCGGTCCTCTGGCCGAGTTCGATGGCGTTATCTCCGAGGTTGCGCCTGAATCCGGCAAGGTGAAGGTCATGGTCTCCATCTTCGGTCGCGAAACACCGGTCGAACTTTCCTTCGATCAGGTCGCTCGCATTTAAGTTGAGTGCACTAGCGTATGCGTCGGTGCCCGCGTGGACCGGGGCTTCTCACCGTGTATATGCTTTGCGATAGAGAGTAACCAGTAAGCGATTCATCTGAAAGGTAGTACAGATGGCTGAAAAGAAGCAAACCGGCTTCGTCAAGCTGCAAATTCCGGCTGGCGCTGCCAACCCGGCTCCGCCGGTAGGCCCTGCTCTTGGTGCGCAGGGCGTCAACATCATGCAGTTCTGCCAGGCGTTCAACGCTCAGACGCAGGATCAGTCCGGCACCATCATCCCTGTTGAGATTACGGTTTACGAGGACAAGTCCTTCACCTTCGTGTGCAAGACCCCGCCCGCGGCCGTGCTCATCAAGGAGAAGCTCGGCATTAAGAGCGGCTCCGGCATCCCTCAGCTGAAGACCGTCGGCACGCTGACCGACGCTCAGCTCACGGAAATTGCCGAGATCAAGCTCCCCGACCTGAACGCCAATGATATCGATGCCGCGAAGGAAATCATTGCCGGCACCGCTCGTTCCATGGGCGTTCGCATCGAGGGCCGCGAGATGAAGATCAAGTACGTTCCTTCTCGCAAGGTCGCCGCAATGCTCCAGGGCAATGCCTAATTGCACCTACCTGTTTGTTTAAGTGGAAGAGCTAACAACTCGCCAATACCACGAAAGGATTTAAAGAATGGCTAAGAAATCCAAGGCTTATCGCGAGGCAATCGCGAAGGTTCCTTCTGAGGCCGTGGCCCCGCTTGAGGCTATGAAGGTCGTCAAGGAGGTCGCCACCAAGAAGTTCGACGAGACCGTGGAAGTTCACTTCCGTCTTGGCATCGACACCCGCCAGGCTGACCAGCAGCTCCGCGGCACGGTGTCCTTGCCCAACGGCTCTGGCAAAACTGTCCGCGTTGCCGTGTTCGCCGAAGGCGCCATGGCTGAGGCTGCCAAGGAAGCTGGCGCCGACATCGTGGGCACCGAGGAGCTCACCCAGCAGATCCAGGCTGGCGAGTTCAACTTCGACGCCGCTGTGGCTACTCCGGACCAGATGGGCAAGGTTGGCCGTCTCGGTAAGATCCTCGGCCCCCGCGGTCTCATGCCGAACCCCAAGCTCGGCACGGTGACTACCGATGTTGCCAAGGCTATCAAGGAGCTCAAGGGCGGCCGTGTTGAGTATCGCGCCGACCGTTACGGTATCGCTCATGTTGTTCTCGGCAAGGCCAGCTTCACTGCTGAGCAGCTCGCTGAGAACTACGGCACCGTTTATGACGAGGTTCTTCGCATGAAGCCGGCTGCTGCCAAGGGCAAGTATGTGAAGTCCATCTCCGTCTCCTCTACGATGGGCCCGGGCGTTGCGGTCGATTCTTCCGTGACCCGCGCGTACACCGAAGCTGCTGAATAGCTTATTAGGCTACTCAATCTATCGATAGAAGAGCGTGGCATTCGTGCCGCGCTCTTTTTGTTTTTGCAGGCTATACTGCTTGTAGCCGAACGAAAGGGAAGTTATCGATGAGAGCTAATGCTGTGATCTTGAAGTCTCCTGACGAAATCGACGCGATGCGCGAGGCGGGTCGCCTTTCTGCGAAGGTGCTTCGAATCCTGGGCGAGCATGCGAAGCCAGGTGTTTCGACGCTTGAGCTTGACGAGCTTGCGGAGGAGACCATCCGCTCTGAAGGGGGTATCCCTGTTTTCAAGGGATATGGCGGATTCCCTGGTTCGATTTGCGCCTCGATCAATGATCAGATTATCCACGGCATTCCTTCCGCGAAAGCGATTCTTCGCGATGGGGATATCCTTTCGATTGATACGGGCGCCACGGTTGACGGATGGGTTGGCGATAACGCGTGGACCTTCCCAATCGGTAAGGTCAGTGAAGAAAAGAAGAAACTGTTGCGCGTGACTGAGAAATGCATGTGGGCTGGTCTCGATGCCGCTCGCGCGGGCAATCATCTAGGTGATATCGGTCATGCCATCCAAAGCATTGCCGAAGGGGCGGGCTTCGGCGTTGTGCGCGATTACGGAGGCCATGGCATTGGTCGCGATATGCATGAGAGCCCGCATATTCCCAACCATGGGTTTCGTCACTGGGGGCTCACGTTGCGTGTAGGCATGGTCCTTGCTATCGAGCCGATGATTAACGCGGGGACGCATAAATTCGTTACTATGCCTGACGGATGGCTTGTCTGTACCAAGGACGGTAAGCCATCGGCTCATTTCGAGAAGACTGTGGCGATTACTGAGGACGGCCCCGTCGTTTTGACGACCGAGCCCGATTTCAAGCGGCCAGTTTCGAAAGAGAGCGAATAGCTACTTCAGCTGCTTTCCTTTTGTATCCCAATAGAATTTCTTGAACTTGCGTATTTGGTTCATGAACATGATCTTCGCCCAGAGGTTGTGTGACGCGGTGTCGGGCGCATAGTACAGCGGATAGGACTCCTTGTTCACGCGCAGGCGCCCGAGCGCTTCGGCGAGACGCGACTTGTTCTCCATCGAGCGCTTCAGTACGTATGCAGGTACGCAGCAGTAGACGAACGGTTCGTAGGCCTCGTGGTAGGGAATGTCCTCGTCGAGAACAAACTGCCGAACCATGAGCTCGACGAAGTTCTGCCCGCCAAGGCTCATGTAATAGGTGTTGCGGCCGCAGCGCGTGTTCACCTCAAAGAAGCGGAACGATCCGTCGCGCTCGTCGAGCTTGATGTCGAAGTTGGCCATGCCGCAGTATCCGACACGCTTCACGAATCGCTTTGCGCACTCAACGATGGCGTTCTCTCTTTCGCCGAGGATGCACAGCGGGTTGCCGATAGCCGTCGGGTCGTGGTCTTGCAGGCATACGACGCCGCCCGACACGCAGCGAACTTCGCCTTTCGCATTCGAGAAGGTCGTCAGCGTGCGAATCGCATCATCGCTACCGGGGATGAAGTCTTGGAGCACCATGAGGTTGTTATAGCTCGATTCGCGCAGGGATTTCCAAACCTCGGCCATCTCGGCAGCATCTTCGATTTCGTAAATCTTGCGCCATCCACGCACCGTCGGCTCGGCGTCCTGGAACTGTGCCGAGTTCGACGGCTTCGCAATGAGAGGAAACGGAAGTTCGTCAAGCGGAAGCTCGTCGGGGCCGGCATCGCTGCAGTCGAAGTACCAAGTCTTGGGATACGGGATATCAAGCTCCTCGCACAGTTCGTAGAAGCGGCGCTTCTGCGTGATGTCGTCGAGCAAGTCGAAATCGATGTAGGGGACGACGATGCCTGCAGCCTCGAGGCGGGGTTTTGCCTCGGAGAGCATGCGCGCATGGCAATCGTCACAGCCGAACACCATCGGGACGATGTCGGGGTTCTCGCGAGTGAATTCGGCGGCGATGCCTTCGAGAGTCGCATAGAGTACTTCCGCGTCGTGCACGTCGGGGATGAGGCGGTAATCGGTGAAGCGGCTCGTCGAGAGCATCTTGATGTCGGCGGCGGCAAGCACGATGGTTTGTTCGATGCCGAATGCCCGGTTGAGCTCGCGCACGTAGCTGTAAGCGAGGATGTCGCCTCCCACGACGATGGGCTTGAGCAGCTTCCCGACTTCTTCTTTGTGCTCGATGCGAGGTTTCAAGTTGGTCATGACGTTCCTTTTCATAGTGAGCATGCGCTAACGGCGGCGCAGCTTGCGGAAAACCTTCCCGGCGATGTTGGTGATGAACGACGCTTCGGGGATGTGCAGCTTATGGGCAAGGCCAAAGGTCACGATAAGGCTTACAAGCCCACCGGCGACGATGTAGCCGAATGCTTGGATAAGGGACCCGGAAAGCGGACCTGCGAAGGTTTCGAGCGCAGTTAAGGTTCCAAAGCCGCAGAGCGCGCCGATGCCGCCGAGCAAAAGGCCGGCGAATGAGGCGCCGAAGATCTTCCGTGCGCCCACATGCCCGAGGTGCACCCTCAGGTAGATGAACATCGCCACATCTCCCACCACGTAAAACGCGATCGAGGCGAGTGCTATGGATTCGATGGTTGCAGGATTCGGGTCCCCGTTGTAGGTCGTCCATGCCCAAAAGGCCGTAAGCGCGACCTGCACAATGCCCGCGAGGAAGTTCAGCGCCGCGTAAACACCCATTTCGCGCAGGCTCGAGAAAACTTTCTGCAGATAGGAACTGACGCCGTAGAACGGCAGTGCAAAGGCGAGCACCACGAGGTAGCTCGAGATGGACTGGATGTTCTCCATCGTGAAGGCGCCGACGTGGTAGAGCGTGACGAGCGGGACGGAGAACACAGCGAGATAGAGCGCGAAGGGTACGAGCAGGAACATAATCTGTGCCGTGCCGTTCGTGATGGCCGATACGACACCCTTCATGTCGCCTTCCGCCTTCATTTCCGAAAGCTCGGTGAACATGGCGGTCGTGATGGGGATGGCTAGGAAGGAGTAGGGCAGCGTGTACCACAAGCGGGAGTATGCGAGGATCGAGGGGCCGTCGACGGCAAAACAATAGGAGGCCGCGTTCATGACCGACACGGTCGCGAACGAGATGATCATCACGAGAAACGTCGGACCGCCGATGGCAAGGGTGTCGCGAAGTGCGGGGTCGTGAAGGTCGATGCGGGGGCGCAGGCGGATGCCGTTTCGCTTGAGCGCGGGGAGCTGAATGGCCATCTGCACGAAGACGCCGAGCGGGTTGCCGATGGCGATGACGAAGAGCGCGGCGTCTGAGTTTATGGGCGCGATCGCGGCATACATGAGGAAGGTTGCGATGACGATGATGTTGTTCGCCACCGGAGCGATCGAGGACCACAGATAGTCGCGGTTTGCGTTCAAAAGGCCCGATACGATCGACGAGGCGCCGTAAAAGACGAGCTGGATGGCGAAGTACTGGAAGAAAAACGTCGCAAGCGCGCTCGACGATTGGTCGGAGTAGAACGTCTGTGTATAGATGACCTGGGCGGGGAAGATCATGCAGAGGATAGACAGCACGCCGAGGAAGATAGTTACGAGCGTGAGCAGGTTCGATGCGTAGGCGTTGCCCGCCCCGGTGCCCGATTTCTTCTTGACTGAGATATAGACCGGGAGAAACGCCGTGACGAGCATGCCGCCCATGACGAGCTCATAGAGCATGTTCGGCAGATTGTTCGCAACCTGATAGGAGCTCGAGAGGAACGACGAGCCGAGCGCGAAGGCCATCGCCCATGTTCTCAAGAACCCGGTAATGCGGGAGAAGAGTACGCAGACGCTCATGAGCGCCGCCGACGCGCCGACGGAAGACGCCTTGCTTTCGGGCTCTTCGCCGACGATGGTGACATCGGGCGCAGGCGCGGGGGTGCGTACGGCACTGCCCGTTTTGACGCGCGCTTGGGTGGGCGCGTTCGTGCGGGCGCCCGACGATGCGGCAAGCGTCTTGTCGGCGCCTGCGTGTTTGCTCACGATGGGAATCGCCGAGGTTTCGCCTGGGGCCGCACTGCGCATGAGGGCCTGTCGCTCGCGACGGGCGTCGAGCTCGGCCGCCTTATCGGTGCCGGCGTGCTTGCCTATGACGGGGATGCGGCCAGTCTCGCCTGCTTCCCAGGTGCGAGGCTGTACGGATGGCGTCTCGTTTGCACGGTGGGCGCTGTTTTGCTCAGGGGCGCGCCTATGTTGAGCTCGTGCGAGCTTGTCTGACATGCAAACGACCAATTCTCTTCGGATATAATCATCTCATCTTAGCAAACACAACGAAAGCGCTCTCATGAACCTGCTCATCGTACGCAATAACTCCAATTCGCAAGCGATAGATGCATCGCTGCTTTTAGCCACTTACCTGGGAACACAGGGAATCGGTTACGCGATATTCGATTCGTCCGACCTCGAGGGGCTCGATCCCAATCCTCTCGTTTCACAGCAGCTTGCCCGCGGCGTCGATCTGGCGGTCGTCCTCGGCGGGGACGGAACGATCCTGCGCACGGCGCGAGTCATCGGCACTTCGGGTGTCCCGATTTTGGGAATCAACTTTGGAAGACTGGGCTTTCTCGCGAACGAGAGCGACGACGGTGTGGTCGCTATCGTGGCGGCGGCGCTCGCGGGAGAGACGGTGAGCGAGCGGCGCAGCAATCTGCGCGTCGACATCGTCTGCGAAGGGGAGGTCGACCCGTGGGCATCAAGCGATGCGGACGGGTCGTTTGGCATATCGCCTCACGAGAAGGTTTCTGCCTGGTTCGACGAAGAGGAAGATGCGGGTACGGGCCTCTCGGCTGAGGACGCCCCAGGCCATACCTTCTTCGCGCTGAACGAGGCTGCGGTGACGCGCGGTGCGAACGGGCGCATCATCGATTTCTCGCTTTCCATCTCTGATGTCCCTATCGCGGACATGCGCGGCGACGGGCTTGTAGTTGCTACGGCGACGGGCTCGACCGCCTATGCGCTCTCCGTCGGCGGGCCGCTTGTGGCACCCGGCTTCAACGGGCTGATCGCCGTGCCGATAGCCCCGCACTCGCTTCGCGCCCGCGCGATGCTCACCTCGGAGAACGATGTGGTGGAAATGGATTTGTCGCAGAATGCGGCGGGGCGGGAGGCGACGCTGTTCATCGACGGCGACATGGCAAAGCTCCCGTCGCCCATCAAGCACATGTACGTGCGTCGCGGCGCCGAGCCGACGACGCTTTTGCGCTACAAGGGCGAGAATTTCTACGAATACGCGTCCTCGGCGTTCTTCTAGGGGCGGCGTCGCTGGTCGAGAGGGCGGAAACGAAGCTTCGAGTGCCGAGAGCCATCTCTTGCAGAAAGGGCGGTGCCTGCGTCGGAATAGGCACCGCCCTCGAATAGTTTTACTGCTCGAGCATCCCGTGGCGCTCGTAGCGGGCAACCTGCTCGGGTTTGTTGTTCGCGCCCACGAGCACGACGCGCGGCGGGTTTGCGTCCGCCTCCTGCTCGGTCATCATCGCGTAGCACATGATAATGATCTTGTCGCCGACCGAGACGCAGCGTGCGGCAGCGCCGTTCAGGCAGATGGTGCCGCTGTCGCGCTCACCTGCGATGACGTAGGTCTCGAAGCGCGCGCCGTTGTTCACGTCGACGATCGCCACCTTTTCGTACTCGCGGATGCCGGCCGCCTCCATGAGAGCCTCGTCAACGGTGATCGAGCCGACGTAGTTGAGTTCGGCCTGCGTGACCGTCGCACGGTGGATCTTTCCCTTCAGCATATGCAAGAGCATGGGTCTTCTCCTTTCCGCGCGCTACATCTCGAAGATGAAGTTGTCGATCAGGCGCGTCTTGCCGATGTAGACCGCCATCGCCACGAGGACCGAGGAATCGGCAACATCGACGGGTTTGATGCCGTCCCACGACACCATCTCGACGTAGTCGATACGTGCGAGCGGCTCTGCTTCGATGATCGCGCGCATGGCGCCCAGAATCGTCTTCGCGTCGCGCTCGCCTTCTTCCATAAGACGATGCCCCTCGCTCACCGCGCGGGAGAGCACGAGCGCCGCTTCACGTTCGGCGGGAGAGAGGTAGGTGTTGCGCGAGCTTTTCGCAAGGCCGTCTTCCTCGCGGACGATGGGGCACCCGACGACCTCGACGTTCATGTTCAGGTCGCGAACCATTCTCCGAACGACAGCGAGCTGCTGCGCGTCCTTTTGGCCGAAGTACGCGCGGTCGGCCTGCGAGATGTTCATGAGCTTGGAGACCACGGTGCACACTCCGCGGAAATGCGTGGGGCGCGTCTTGCCGCAGAGTTCGGAGGTGATTTCCTCTACGTTCACAAACGTGCACGCATCGGGGGCGTAGAGCTCGGAGGGCTCGGGATGGAAGACCAGGTCGGCGCCGGCGTTCTCGATGAGCACGGTGTCGGCGGCGAAGTCGCGCGGGTAGGTGGCCAGATCCTCGTTCGGCGCGAACTGAATGGGGTTCAAAAACACGCTCACCATCACGCGGTCGCATTCGGCGACGGCGCGCTTGATAAGGCTCTCGTGACCCTTGTGGAGATACCCCATCGTGGGGACGAGGCCCACGGTCAGCCCCTCGGCCTTCCATTGGCGCACGGTCTGCTTCGCCTGCTCGACGGTTGTTGCAATATTCATAGGAGAGTTGTCTTTCTTGCTCAATTAGTACAGTTTCTTGATGACGTCGTCACCTGAGTGGAAGGTCTCGCTGTCGGCGGGGAAGGTGCCGGCACCGACTGCCTCGATGTAGTCGGAGAAGCCCTTGCGCATCACGTCGCCCACCTCGGCGAAGCGCCGCGCGAACTTGGGGGAGAAGCCGCTTGTCATGCCGAGCATGTCCTGATAGACGAGAATCTGCCCATCGCATGCCGCGCCGGCTCCGATGCCGATGGTGGGAATCGAGACGCGGCTGGTGACGAGCTCGGCCAAGGCGGCGGGCACGCACTCGAGCACGATGGCGAAGGCGCCGGCTTCTTCAAGCGCACAGGCGTTGTCGAGGAGCGCTCGGGCGGATTCCTCGGTCTTGCCCTGCACCTTGAAGCCACCGAAGGCGTTCACCGACTGCGGAGTCAGGCCCAGATGCCCCATCACAGGGATGCCTGCGGCCACGATGGTGCGTACCTGCGGGCAGACTTCGCGCCCGCCCTCGAGCTTCACGGCGTTCGCGCGGCCTTCCTTCAAAAGGCGGCCGGCGTTGCGCACCGCGTCTTCCACGCTCACCTCGTAGGAGAGGAAGGGCATGTCGCATACGATGAGTGCATGCGAGGCTCCGCACGCGACCGCGCGGCTGTGGTGGATCATATCTTCCATGGTAACTGAGAGAGTATCTTCGTACCCTAAGATGACGTTCCCTAAGGAATCGCCGATGAGGATGCCGTCAACGCCCGCTTCGTCTTGAAGCTTCGCGGTCGAGTAGTCGTAGGCGGTCAGCATTGCCAACTTTCTGCCCTCGGCTTTCGCGCGCTGGAACGTGGCGACGGTCTGCTTGGAAACAGGCATAGCCGTCCCTTTCATTTGTATGCTTCGAGGCTGGATGCCTGGCCGCGTGCCGGGTCACCCGCACTCCTTGTGCAGCTGGACAGTATAGGCCGTGCGGCTGGCAAGGGAAAGGGAAGAAGAGAAATCGCCTGCAAAACACGTGATTTTGCGGGCGATGGTTGATTCGCAAGCTCAATCGAGCGCTTACAATCCTGCGATAATCTGCAGCAGTTTGTGATATGAGAAGCATCTGACGCAAACGGATGAGTCTTTCGGGGAGGATCGGGTTTCCCGGGTGGCCCATTCTTCTTCGATGTCGGAAAGATGCTTACCGATTAACGTAATCGGGAGGAGCAATGCTGAGCGAAATAGTAGAATGATGGAAATTGAATTAAGACAATTCTATTGACGATAGGGGAGGAAGCATGTTCAGCGAACTTGTTGTTTGCTATCTATTCCTCGGTGGCGCCGGCGCTGGTGCTTGTCTCGTCTTGTCAGTCATGGGCGTCCTTGTCCCCCGGGATCGGTTCTCAAAGGGTCCCGTACGTAGCATTTTCGTGTCTTGGGAGTACAGAAAACTATTCGGATTTGGCTTCGCGTTTGCCCTTGTTGCCCTTGTTGCTGGCGTCCTTTTCCTTTTCGTCGACCTTGGAAGGGCAGATAGGGTTTTGTTGCTATTCACGAGTCCAAAGGTGGTTCACATCACCATCGGAGCATATGCGCTTATCTTCAGCATACTAGGCGCAACTTTGCAGGCGTTGATATGGACGCAAATGATTCAAGGAGGTAGCGTTTTTGTCCTGCGGTTGCTCTGCGTTTTGACCGCATTGTTCTCGCTTGTTGCTATTGTCTACACGGGTTTGTTGCTTCAGAGCCTTCGTTCCGTTCCCCTATGGCATAACATATGGCTTCCTGCGCTTTTCATCTTGTCGTCGCTTTCGTGCGGGATGGGACTTGTGATGGGGTCGTCGTTGCTTGCGGGGCTTGGGAGCGTGTTCGGCTCCGTGTTGCGGCGAGTTGCGTTTTTTGATGGGCTTGTTATTGCCCTAGAGAGTTTGTCCGCCGTTGTGTTTTTGGCGACGACCTTTTCTTCCGCAAGCGAGACGGTCGTTTTGTCGGGTAAGGAGCTGGTGCTCGGGTCGAATTCGGGCCTTTTCTGGGCGGGCTTCGTCTTGCTTGGGCTTGTTGTTCCGCTTGCTCTCGACTATCAATTGTACTCACGGCAGCCTATTCGCCCCTCGTTGGGGGTGACATCGGCTGCTTGCGTGCTTGCAGGTGGATTTATGATGCGCTATTGCCTTATTCAGGCTGGCGTTCATCCCGGAATTTGAGTGGAACGGATGATAGTGAAGCAGACGTTTCGAGTGGAAATGAGAGGATAGGTAGAAGACGATGGGCTTCCCTTTTGAGCCAGACAAGACGAGTGATGTTCCCCTGTGGGTGCAACTGCGTCAACGCCTCGTGTACCTTATTAGCACGGGATACTTTAAGCCAGGCGACCAACTTCCAACTGTTCGTGCGCTTGCGGCCGATATTTCAATCAATTACAACACTGTGAACAAGGCCTATCTTAGCTTGGCATCCGACAACTACATCGAGTCGACTCGTGGACGTGGCGCATTCGTCCGGGATCTCAATGCGGAGACAGATAGCGAATACGCACAAGAGCTGAATGAAGTCATGGATGACTGTATTGTCGCCTGCCGAAACATGGGTCTGTCTCTCGATGACGTGCAGGCGGGCATCACTCGCCGTATTCAGCGGATGAAGATGACCGAGCTTGGCGCTGGCAATAAGAATCAGCGCGGTGCCGCGCGCATCGTCGAAGTCGATATACCTGGTTCGGATAAGAAAGCTGCAAAGCTGTAGGGAAGTCAAGGGAGCGACGCGTGAAGACAAGTGGAGCAAAGAACGCTCATGCAGGAGAAGGAAGTGCTCGTGCATTTCGCAAGAAGCGGATGCTGGAGGTCGTTCCGGACGCAAGCGCCGAGGTGGCCGGAGAGCGTGCATCTGGCTCAGGGGTCCTCGTGTTCTCGATAGCGGTGTTCTTGGTGAGCCTCTGCGTCGTGATGGGGCTCTCGTCGCTGCTTTTTGGGGAAGTGGGACTTGTTATCATTGTCTGTTCTTTTGCGGTGGCGATGCTTGCGACGATGTCGGCCCACATCGCTCAGCAATGGGAGCGCGTGGTGGTTCTCCGATTAGGAAAATTCAATCGCGTTTCGGGCCCTGGCTTGTATTGGACTATTCCCATCATCGAGCAGAACGCTATGCGGGTGGACACGAGAATCAGGTCGACGACATTTGGCGCGGAGGAGACTCTCACTTCCGATCTTGTCCCCATCAATGTGAACGCTGTTCTGTTCTGGATGGTGTGGGATGCGAAGGCGGCTTGTACAGAGGTGGGCGACTTCTCCCGCGCGGTTGAGCTTGCTGCGCAAACGGCGCTACGCGATGCAATCGGACGGGCGGGCGCGGCTGAGGTGGCCATTCGTCGCGAGCAGCTTGACCGCGAGCTGAAGAGTACCCTCGAAGAGAAGGTGGCGCTTTGGGGCATTACGATCCTCTCTGTGGAAGTTCGCGATATTCTCCTTCCCGAAGAACTGCAGGACGTTATGTCGCTTGAAGCGCAGGCTGAGCAGCGCAAGAAGGCGCGCATCATCTTGATGGAGGCGGAGCAAGACATCAGCGATATGCTCGATGACATAAGCAAAACGTATGATGCAAACGACTCGGCTCTTCGTTTGCGCGCGATGCACCTGCTCTATGAGAGCGTGCGGGAGACGGGCGGAACCGTGGTCGTCCCGAGCTCCTTTAGCGAAGGGTTCGGCGATGTGCTTCCCGACACGATGAAGGGCACTCTTGGCCATAAATAAGCTGCTTCCGTAATTGCGCCTCTCAGTCTGAGTATCGTTCAATCTATCGTTCAAGCACAATAATCATAGGACAAAAAATCATAGGATTATCTTGATTGACCTATGACAATCTGTTACCTTGATTGTCATAGGATTTGGCCAATTCCATGTAATGTCAGACGGACGATTTTGCTGTCGCCGCACTGGGGGAACATAGTTTGGGGCTCGCGGGCGCTGTCGGCGAATCGTTCTGGTCAAAGAGGAGAGGAAATGGGGGAAGTGACAAGCTCGCGCGTCGGGCTAACTCGAAGAAGCTTTCTCAAAACCGCGGGTGCTGCTGGAGCTTTGGGCTTAGCGGGCGCTGCGGGAATGACATCTTCCAGCAATTGGCTGGCTCCTGTCGAAGCGAATGCCGACGAGGGAGCAGAGGAGCGCGTTGCGTATACCTACCATCAAAAGCACTGCCGTGGTAACTGCATGCTGAAATGTACAGTGCGTGATGGTCGACTTTGCAAAATCGAGCCCAATATGGCTGCAGCTAAGGGCTTCCAGTCGGTGTGTTTGAAAGGATTATCTGAAATCCAGCATGTTTACAGCGCCGATCGCATCCAGTCTCCTATGAAGCGCGTCGGCGAGCGTGGTTCCGGGGAATTCGTTGCCATTAGCTGGGATGAGGCTCTCGATATCTTTTCTGAGAATGTGAAATCCTGCTGGGATAAGTATGGCAAGAGCAGCGTCTATCTTGCTGCGGCAACCGAGTCGGAAATATCCAACATGCGCAATATCATGCAATGTGGGTATACCTCTTACCATGGTATTGATATCGGTATCTCGAACGGGTTGGCGCCCATGTTCGGGTTCAAGGCGGCTTCTGCGGTTAACGACATTCGCGATTGGAAAAACTGCAAGACCTTTATCGCTATCAGCTTGAACTTCATCGAGACGAGCCTCACGCATTCGCGTCACTATTTCAATGCAATGGAGGCGGGGATGCATACAATCGTGATCGATCCGCACTATAGCTCGATGGCCTCGAAAAGCGATGAGTGGATTCCCATCGAGCCTGGTACCGATGGGGCTTTTTACCTGGGAATGGCAAGCAGCATCATCGACAACGAATGGTACGACAAGGCGTTTATGCGCGATCACACCACGTTCCCATTCCTCGTTTCGACTGTTGATGGGACTATGCTTGAAAGCCCTGAGGGTGATTTCATGGTGTGGGACCCGACGACTTCTGCGCCTAAGTCTTACACGGAGACCAACGACCAAACGCCTCTCGAGGGCGAGTTCGATTACGAAGGCGTGACGTATGCCACCGTGTTCACGTTGTTTAAGGAAGGCCAAAAGACGCAAAGCGTTGAATGGGCTGCCGACGTAACGAAGATCCCTGCGAGCGAAATCGAGCGCATCGCCAAGATGTATGCTTTAGACACCCCATCTGTGCTCGCTATCGGACAAGGCGGTTGCGATAAGTACAACAATTCCGATATTGCAGGTCATGCGGCGGGAATCCTTGCTGCTCTTACGGGAAATATTGGAAAATCGGGAACTGGTTTGGGATACCCCGGCAATGGAGGCTATGCGAGCGCGACGTTGCCCAGTTGGCCGCTTAAGCCTGAAATGAAAACCTCTTCCTTCAAAACCCCGGTGTACGAGCTTCCGTATGTTGAAAACGACATCCGTTGCTATATTACGCTGGGAGACCAGATTATGCAGCATTTCGCGGACTTGAACAAAGTCTACGAATGGCTTATGACCTTGGACTTCGTGTGCTATATCGACATTCACGCGATTTCGGGCTCGCAGTATGCAGATCTTATCCTACCTATTTCATCTCGCTTCGAAAGTGAGACGGAAATAGGGGGTGTCCAGGCTGTTCGCGATCATATCATGTTGCGTGAGAAGGTGATAGAGCCGCTGTTCGAGAGCAAGTCGGAGTACGAGCTTGAGCGCATGCTCATGGACTCTTTGGGACTGGGCGATGTCATGCATAAGACGACGGAAGAATTGGTTTCTTATCAGCTTGCGAACATCAAGAGTCCTCTCGTCGATCAGGTGACTATCGAATCTCTGCAGGCAAATCAGGGAGTTATGACGGTGAAGAACGCGGATACGCCGTACTGCCCGATGAAATCGCTCAAATTCCCTTCCCCGACCGGGAGGCTCGAAGTTTACTACGACAAGTATCTCAAATTCAACCAGGCCCTTCCCGTTTTCGAGTACCCGGAGGAAACGGCGCCTGATAGCGATGTGCGAGCAAAGTACCCTCTGCAATACGCGCAATCGAGAACTCGTTTCCATATCCACGATCAATTCTGCGATAGCACTTGGATTCAAGAACTGTACAAAACATGCGTGGAGATGAATCCGGTCGATATGAAATCCCGAGGCTTGTCCGACAAAGATGACATCGTCGTCTACAACGATCGCGGCGAGTTCAGCTGCCCTGTGAGGTCTAATGAGTCTATCCGACCGGGAAGTATTCGCATTATGGAAGGTGAGTGGACGAAGTTCATGAAATCAGGGAACTATCAAAACGTGACGAATCCCACCATCATTCCTCGCGGGCGGGTGATGGCGTATGGCCCGGTGATCCCTTACAACGACACGCTCGTTGAAGTCAAGAAAGCGTAGGTATTATCATGGCTAAATTGGGCATGGCAATTAACCTATTTCGCTGCATCGGGTGCAATACCTGCGTGAATGCCTGCAAGATGCAGAACAGCGTGCCGATGGGAATGCATTGGAATCGTGTACTTACCGAGGGATGCGAGGTGTTCGACGGGGCGGAAGGAACGTATCCGAACCTCACGCGTACCTACATTCCGCTCGCCTGTCAGCATTGTGAAAACCCTGCTTGCTTGAGAGTGTGTCCGACGGGCGCAACTTACAAAGACGACAAGGGCCGTGTGGAAATCGACTACGACAAGTGCATCGGCTGCCGCATGTGCATGGCGGCGTGTCCGTACAACGCGCGCGTATTCAATTGGAGCGAGCCTGTGCGCGATCCCGATTTCAACTACGGAGACAAGGACGTCCCCGTTCGCCCGAAGGGCGTTGCTGAGAAATGCACGATGTGCAAAGAGCGCACCGACCGCGGGGAAGAGCCTATGTGCGTGATGTGTTGTCCGACCGAAGCGCGCGTGTTCGGCGATTTGGACGACCCCGAAAGCGCCATTTCGAAGTTTCTCGGGGAAAAGAGTACTTTTGTGCTCCTGGAAGAGCAGGGCACGCGCCCGCAAGTTCGTTACTTCAAATAAAGGAGGTGTGCTATGGAATTGCTTAAGAAGAACAAGATTGCCACGGGGGCCCTTTGCATCCTGGCGATCGCCGGGTTATGCGCCTATGTGTTTCAGCTGATGGGCGGCCTTGGCGTCACCGGTATGAACAACGGCACTTCATGGGGTCTCTACATCACCATGTTCATGCTGTTCGTCGGTCTGTCTGCGGGCGGGCTTATCGTCGCTAGCTCCGCTTCGGTGTTTCATATCGAGAAGTTCAAGAAGGTCGCTCTGCCGGCGGTCGTCTTGTCTACGGTGTGCATCTGCGTGGCTGGCTTGTTCGTCCTTATCGATCTTGGCGGGGTGTACCGCATTTGGCGCATCTTCACCGGCCCGAACTTCATGTCTCCGCTCTTGTGGGATGTGTGCGTTATCGTTTGCTATCTCATTATCAACATCCTGTACCTGTACTTCATGTGCTCGCAGAAGGCCGATCCGAAAAAGGTTGCCGTCATCAGCCGCTTCGCTCTCCCCATCGCCATCCTCGTGCATAGCGTGACGGCATGGATCTTCGGTTTGCAGATCTCCCGCGAGGGCTGGTACTCGGCTATCATGGCGCCTATCTTCGTGGCTTCGGCCATGGACTCGGGTCTCGCCCTGCTTCTTATCTCCCTCGTCGCGCTAGAGAAGGCGAAGCTTATCAAGCTGGGGCGCGATCTCATGGCGAGTCTTGCCGGCCTGCTCGCAACCTGCATCGCCGTCGATGCGTTCTTCATCGGCTGCGAGGTCCTCACGGTTGCCTATCCCCAGACCGCGGGCGGCGCGCAGCTCCTCGGCGAGATGTTTTCGGGGGCGACGGCCCCGTTCTTTTGGTTCGAGGTCGCAGCCGGCTTGATCGTTCCCTTCTGCATCCTGGTGTTTGCCAAGAATCGCCAGCGTACGGGACTCGTGATGGGAGCAAGCGTGCTCGTGGTGCTTGGAGTGTTGTGCAAGCGTATTTGGCTTCTGTTTACCTCGTTTATCCACCCCAATATGGCGGGTGCTCCCGGCATCTCGTCAGGCTCGAGCGTCGCCGCACATTCGAGCGGCATCGACATCTGGTCGACTGCCGGGTCTTATGCTCCGACACCGGTCGAGATTCTCGTGGTGCTTGGCGTCATATCCCTTGCAAGCCTGGTTTATCTTGCTTTGGTATCGAAGCTGATCGAGGGAGGGAAGGTCGCGGTTTCAACGGCGGCGGCCAGCGAAGCCCAAGCTTCCTAACCGCCTGGTGCGACATCCTCGTCACCTACTTCTTATGCCTTTGATCCTCGTTCCGCCTGCAGATAGGGTTTCTGCGGGCGGCTCGAGAATAGTTAGGAGCAAACGATGCCCATCGTTACTCAAATTGATTACCTGCAGTATGGCGACATGCTTGCTTTCATCGGAAACTCCCTGCTCAAGCCTATGACGCAAACCCAGTCCGTGGGGCTCGACCCTCTGTTTTGGAAAAGCCTTCCCGACTTCGGGGAAGATAGCATCGGCGAGGCTGTCAGCCTCTGCGAGGGCATCGCCGAGCGTATCGGAAGGGAGTGCGGCGAGAGGGCTGTCGAGGTTGTGTCTGTCGAGTACACGCGCCTGTTCGTCGGACCGCCCTCGCCTGCGGCTCCACCGTGGGAGACGATGTATCGAGGAAGCACCAACGTTGGCTTTGGCGAGGCAACCTTCGAAATGCGCAATTGCCTACACGACCTCGGACTGGAGCTGAGCAACGAGAATCGCCAGTACGAGGACCACATGGGCATCGAGCTGCTCTACCTTTCGGAGCTGTGCCGATGCGCGGTTAAGGGCGAGAACTGCGAGAATCAGCTGCGCTCGTTCATTGCGAAGCATCCTCTATCATGGATCGATGCGTTCCTTGACCGAATCGAAGGAGTTTTTCCCGAAGGGTACTTCTCTGGTCTTGTTCGACTAGAGAAGGCGCTTTTGCTTGCTTGCTAGGAAACGTCGAAGGCCCCATCTAGCCCTTGTGCGTGAGCGATGACTCATGCGGAGCTCGATGGGGCCGTGGTGTTTCTATATCGTGCAAGCGCTCTATTTGTGGTAGTAGCGGCGCTGCTCGTATTTCGGCTCGCAGCAGACGTTGATGCCCAAGGTGCGATAGAGCCTCTCGTCGGTGGCGGAGAGGATCACGCTGAAGAAGGCGTCGCATCCGCGCAGGTCGTCCACGTGATCGAGAAGCTGCTGGGCAAGCGGGTCGGTCGCGGAGCTCACCGAGAGCGCGAGAAGCGTCTCGTCTGAGTGCAGGCGCGGGTTCTTCGAGTGCAGCGTCGAGGTCTTGAGCGTGCAGATGGGCTTGATCACGTCGTCGCTGATGACGTAGATGTCGTCGTCGACGCCCGAGACCGCCTTGAGCGCGTTCATCAGAAGGGAGGATGCGGCGCCCAAAAGTGGGGAGGTCTTGCCGGTGACCACGCGCCCGTCGGCGAGAACCATAGCGCCCGCCGGGCCGCCTGTCGTCTCCTCTTTAAGAAGAGCGGCCGAGCGCGCGGGCGAGAAGCTCGAGTCGATGCCCGCCTGGTTCATCAAAAGCTCGAGGCGCTCGACGCGCTCCTCGTGAATGCCGGTGCGGCGCGCGTCGACGGCGGCTTGGAAGTAGCGGCGCACGATTTCCATCTTCGCGGCCTCGCGCACGGCGTCGTCATCCACGATTGCGAGCCCCGCCATGTTCACGCCCATATCGGTGGGCGACTGGTAGGGGCTCTCTCCCGCGATCCGTTCCATCATGGTCTTAAGTACGGGGAAAATCTCCACGTCGCGGTTGTAGTTCACCGTGGTCTTCCCGTAGGCCTCCAGATGGAAGGGGTCGATGCAGTTCGCGTCGTCCAGATCGACTGTCGCGGCCTCGTAGGCGATGTTGACGGGGTGTTTCAGCGGCAGATTCCAGATGGGGAACGTCTCGTATTTCGCGTATCCCGCCAGGTTGCCGTGCTTGTGCTCGTGGTAGAGCTGCGAGAGGCAGGTGGCCATCTTGCCCGATCCAGGGCCGGGCGCGGTCACCACGACGAGCGGGTGCGTCGTTTCCACGAACTCGTTTTTGCCGTAGCCCTCGTCGGAGACGATGCGCGCGGTGTCGTAGGGGTACCCGGCAATGGGGTAATGCAGATAGCTCTTGATCCCCAGGCCGTCGAGGCGCGAGCGGAACGCCACGGCGGAAGGCTGGTTCTCGAAGTGGGTGATTACGACGCCTGAGGTGGCGAACCCGCGCGAGCGGAACACGTCGAGTAGGCGCAGGACCTCCTCGTCGTAGGTGATGCCCAGATCTCCGCGCGTCTTTGACTTCTCGATGTGGTTCGCGTTGATCGCGATGATAATCTCGACCTCGTCGACCATAGTCTTCAGCATGCGGAACTTGCTGTCGGGTTCGAACCCGGGGAGCACGCGGCTTGCGTGGTAGTCGTCGAAGAGCTTGCCTCCGAACTCGAGGTAAAGCTTGCCCCCGAACTGGTTGATGCGGCTTCTGATGTGCTCCGCTTGAAGTGCGATGTACTTGTCGTTGTCGAATCCTTGGCGCATATGATTGAGACCTTTCGCTTTCCGCAACCCTTGCATACCCATGAACCGAACCATTATATAGGATGGCCGCGACGCTCGGCGCGCGGGCTTGCGCTCTAAATCGAAGATTCAAAGATGCGAAGAAACTCGCCTCCGTCGTGGGGTGTCGATGGTCGGGAATGGGACGCACGAGCGCGGCCTTTCTTGCGGTCCTTGCGGGGTGAAGAGGTTTTCAACTGGCGTTATGGAGGGGGCACGCAGGCGCGGGCGGTGGCGTGGGGCTCTCATGCTACAATCGACGCTGTTGTATGTTCTCGCGATCGGCGGGTTTGCGAATTCCCGCTGCAGGACGAGGGGCGCGGCCTTTCGTCCGGATAAGAGGTTTCATGGCTTCTCGACCGTCTCGCTTTCCCAAGGGCCCCGTCGTCGCCACCTGCACGATAGCCCTCGCTTCCGCGCTCTCCCTTCCGCCTGTCGCTCTGGCGGCAAGCGATGGCTCCTCGCTGGATGCGGGCGAGGCTCGCATCACGTTGCAGTCGAACGGGCGCATGCTCAAGTTCGACCAGGCCCTCATCAATCAGGTGGGGCTTCAGCACACGGGCGGGTCGTGTTTGGGCTACGCCGCGGCGTACGCGAAGACCATCACGACGGGCACGGTGCACACGTGGGCGGAGTTCGACTACAACGGCGGCGCCTATGGCGAGAGCGGGTTTTACGGCAAGAACATGACCGACGAGTTCGACTGCCGCGTCATCGGGAGCGAGTCCGAGGTGCTCCGCACGCTTTATAATGCCATCAACGATGGTCATCCGGTCGTCCTCTACGTGACCACGGGAAGCGGCTCGCAGCACTGGGTCACTGTCATCGGCTACGAGGGCGTGGACAACCCGGACAATCTCTCCACCGACAACTTCATCATCTTAGACCCCGATAGGACTTCTGGTCTCGAGCCTGAGTCTCTCTCCTCGCGCGGGCTCACGCTGCGCTACGGCGACTGGATGGGCAACGTGCGCATTTCCTATGCGTCGGCCGACGTCGACGACGGGCGTGTTCCCTCCGAGCATTTCAGCGACTGCTTCTACGGCGACTGGTTCGTCGACTCGGGCGTCGTCGATTACGTCTTCGACCACGGCTACATCACCGGCTATGCGGGCACGACCCTGTTCGGGCCTGCGAACGGCTTGCGGCGCTCCGAGGCGGTAACCATTCTTTGGCGCGTGGCGGGCAAGCCCCAGGTCGCTTCTGAAAAGCCTCAATTCGACGATGCGAACTACGAGGACTTCTACGGCCAGGCGCTTACCTGGGCACGCGAGGTCGGCGTCGTGAGCGGGTGGGACGGGACGAACGATTTCGCGCCCGACATGGAGGTCTCGCGCGAGCAGCTCGCCAAGATGATCGCGAACTACGCGAACAAGATTGCAGGTGCGAACACCGCAGCCGACCAGTCGAACCTGGACATCTTCGATGACGCGGACGCAATCTCGCCTTGGGCGCGCGATGCGGTTGCCTGGTGCGCCCAGGCGGGCGTTTTGACGGGCTCGCCCGCGAACGGCTCGAACAATGCGCTTCCGCAATTCGTGGCCAATCGTGCGGCGACGGCGAAGATGGTCACCGTCCTTGCGCGCGACGTTCTGGCACTGGGGTAGTGCGCCGCTCTTCTTCGTTACTGATGTGTTAAATGCCAGGCGCGCTCCCCGCGCGATTTTTCCGTTCGAGTAAAATGAACGAACGTTTGGAGTTCGCCTGGCCGCGTCCGAGCGTATCGGCTCGCGCAGCCTGAGGCCGTAACTCATGAGGTTGGATAGCATTTCGGTTGCGCAGCAGAAGGAGAATCATGGCCAAACATATTTTCGTGACGGGCGGCGTTGTCTCATCATTGGGCAAGGGCATCACGGCGGCGTCTTTGGGACATCTGCTCAAGGCGCGCGGCTACAAGGTGACCATGCAGAAGATGGACCCGTACCTGAACGTCGATCCGGGCACCATGAGCCCGTTCCAGCATGGCGAGGTCTTCGTTACCGACGACGGCCACGAAGGCGACCTCGACCTGGGTCATTACGAGCGCTTCATCGACGAGTCCCTTTCGCGCGAGTCAAACTTCACGCAGGGCTCCATCTACCAGACGCTTATCGCGCGCGAACGCCGCGGCGACTTCCTCGGCGGAACCGTGCAGGTCATCCCGCATGTGACCGAGGCTATCAAGGAGCGTCTGCGCCGCATTGCTTCCCAATCGAACGCCGACATCGTCATCTCCGAGATCGGCGGCACGATCGGCGACATCGAGTCCCAGCCGTTCATCGAAGCTGCCCGCCAGTTTAAGAAAGAGAAGGACCCGGGCGATGTGCTCTTCGTGCACGTGACGCTCGTTCCCTACATCGCCGCAGCCCACGAGGTGAAGACCAAGCCGACGCAGCATTCCGTGAAGGAGCTGCGTTCCATCGGCGTGCAGCCCGACTTCATCGTGTGCCGCTCCGACCACGAGATTACCGACAAGGTGCGCGAGAAGATCGCGCTGTTCTGCGACGTGGCGACCGAGGACGTGCTCGCCTGCGTCGACTCGCCGTCCATTTACGAGGTGCCGCTTGCTCTCGATGAGCAGGGCTTCGACGTGAAGGTCCTCGACAAGCTCGGGCTTGAGGTGCGCCCGATCGACCTGACGCCGCTGAAGTCGTTCCTCGAGGCGGCGGACAACTGCGAGGGCCAGGTCGACATTGCGGTCGTGGGCAAGTACGTTTCGCTTCCGGACGCGTATCTCTCCGTCATCGAGGCGCTCGGGCATGCGGGCGTCCACGAGGGACGCCACGTGGAAGTGCACCTTATCGATGGCGAGGAGCTCACCGACGACAACGCCGAGGAGACGCTCGGCTCGATGGACGGCATTCTCGTGCCGGGCGGCTTCGGTCAGCGCGCCTTCGAGGGGAAGATCGCCGCAGCGCGCTATGCCCGCGTGCACAAGGTTCCGTTCCTCGGCATCTGCCTGGGGCTTCAGGCGGCGGTATGCGAGTTTGCCCGTGATGTTGCCGGTATGCCGGGAGCCACGTCGGCCGAATTCGACGAGCAGGCGGAATATCCCGTGATCGACCTTATGCCCGAACAGGAGGACATCGAGGACAAGGGCGGCACCATGCGCCTGGGTGCCTACCCCTGCAAGGTGTCGCCGGGCTCGCGCGCGTTCGAGGCGTACGGCGAGGAGATCATCTACGAGCGCCATCGCCATCGCTACGAGGTGAACAACGCCTTCCGCGATCGCCTTCAGGATGCCGGCCTCGTCATCTCCGGCGTGTCGCCCGATGGCCGCCTGACTGAGATGATCGAGCTTCCCGATCACCCGTGGTTCGTTGCGAGCCAGGGCCATCCCGAGTTCAAAAGCCGCCCGACGCGTCCCCATCCGCTGTTCAGCGCTTTTGTGCACGCCGCCGCGATCGGCAAATATCGTGGTTGATCCGATTTCGGAATACCTGACCTGTCTGCGCATTGAGCGCGGGCGCTCGCCGCGGACGATCGAGGCATACGGACGCGACCTCGCTGATTACGCGTCGTTTCTGGGGCGCAATCGGCTGGGGTCCGTTGTCGATGCCGATCGTGCGGCGCTCGCTGCCTACGAAGCCGACCTTTCCGAGCGTGGGTTCGCTCCCACGTCGGTGAAGCGTCGGCTTTCGGCGATCAAGGGGCTCTACCGCTATCTTGTGAGGGAAGAGGTTATCGCCACGAGCCCCGCTGACCTGATCGCCGTGCCCAAAACTCCCGACCGCTTGCCTGATGTCCTCTCGATCGCCCAGGTGAGCGCGCTTATGGAGCGCACTGATGATTCCACGCCCGCCTCCTTGCGCGACCACGCCCTGCTCGAGGTGCTCTACGGGTGTGGCCTGCGCGCGAGCGAGGCATGCGGTTTGAACCTCGCCGACCTCGCGCTTGACGAGGGGTATCTTCGCATTCGGGGGAAGGGCGACAAGGAGCGTGTTGCCCCCATCTCCGGTGCCGCGCTGCGCACGCTGTCGATGTATCTCGACGACGCGCGCCGGATTCTCGACGGAGGGCGCGGGAAATCGAGCGGTGCGGTGTTTCTGAATGTGCGCGGCGGGAGAATCACGCGGCAGAGCCTGCACAAGATCGTCGCACGCGCCGGGCTTTCCATTGGCGTCACGAACTTGCATCCTCATACGCTGCGCCATTCTTTCGCGACTCATCTCCTCGAGGGAGGGGCCGATCTGCGAGCTATCCAGGAGATGCTCGGCCACTCCGATATCTCGACGACTCAGATCTACACGCATGTCGATCGCTCGCATATCCGCGAGGAATATCTCGCAGCGCACCCGCGCGCATAGGTGGATGCCCCATCGCGCTTCGCTGCTCTGCCGCTCGCCCCACTTTCTCCCACACCCACACAAACCCCCCACATCGCCCCACCGCGATGCACAGCCCATATCTTGGGCTCTTTTATTTTTCCGCCCCATATCTTGCGCTGCATGACGCGTCCAATGAAGACGGTGCAGCTCAGAGCGTCCAAAATGAGCATCGAATCCCATGAAATGATTGAAAAGTGGGAGATTGTGGGATAGAATGCAATGCATTGGAAGCCACTGCAGGGTTTCGAAGGGAACAGATGACGGACGATGCCAAACAGATCGAGGAGGTAGCCGAAGAGGTCGCGCCGCGTCGCGACGTGGTTCTCAACGGTGAATACCGCTTCAAGGTCGACGGCAAGGGCCGCGTGTCTCTCCCCGCGAAATTCCGCAAAGTGCTTTCAACCCAGCTCGTCGTCGCCAGGGATCTGGACAACGAATGCCTTTACGTGTTCGAAACGCCCGATTTCGAGGCATGGATCACCAAGCTGTTCGATTCGTTCGTCGAGAAGAAGCACCCCACCAAGCGCGAGTGCCGGCACATCATGCTGAAGCTCAAGTCGCTTGCGAAGGACGTGGAGGTCGACAAGACTGGCCGCATCATGCTTCCCGCCGATGCCCGCGAGAAATGCGGAATCGACAAGGACGTCGTCGTCATCGGCAACACCGGTCGATTCGAGATCTGGGACGCGAAGCGTTACGACGAAGTGATCGACGACACCGACATCTCGATGTTGCTCGACCTTGCGGAGTAAGACGTGAGCGAAATGACAAGCGAATATCGGCACACACCGGTCCTGCTCGCCGAGTGCCTCGAACAACTTACACTACAAACACAGCACACGTTCGTGGACGCCACGCTCGGCGGGGCAGGGCATTCCTTCGAAGTCGCGAAGCGGCTTGGGCACGAGGGGACGCTCATCGGCATCGACCAAGACGAAGTGGCGCTCGCCGCCGCTCGCAAGAAGCTTGAGTCGCTGCCGGAGCAAACCCGCCCCGCGCTCGAATTGCTTCACGGCAACTTCGGGGAACTCGATGGACTTCTCACCTCTGCCGAGGTGCCCGGAATCGACGCTATCCTGTTCGATCTCGGTGTTTCCTCCGTGCAGATCGATACGCCGTCACGCGGCTTCTCCTTTAAAGAAGAAGCCCCCCTTGACATGCGGATGGATCCGAGTACACAAACTCAAACCGCAGCAGAGATCGTCAACACCTACAACGCAGCAGATCTCACTCGGATAATCCGCGCCTATTCGGACGAGAAGTGGGCATCGAGAATCGCCGACTTCATCGTGCGCGAGCGCGAGAAGGAGCCGTTCGAGACCAGCGGCCAGCTGGTGGAGGTCATCAAGGCCGCCATCCCCGCCTCGGCAAGGCGCGCAGGCGGGCATCCCGCGAAGCGAACCTTCCAGGCTCTTCGGATTGAAGTCAACTCGGAGCTGGATGTGCTGCGTCGAGGTTTGGACGCCGCCATCCGCTGGCTGAATCCGAAAGGCAGGATAGCCGTCATCAGCTATCACTCGCTGGAAGACAGGATTGTGAAGGACACGTTCGCCTCGATGGCGAACCGGTGCACTTGCCCGCCGGACCTGCCGGTCTGCGTGTGCGGGAAAGAGCCGATACTCAAGGTTGTCACGCGGAAGCCCATACTTCCGACGCCTGAGGAGATAGAGAGCAACCCTCGGGCCCGCAGCGCGAAGCTACGCGTCGCGCAGAAGCTCTAACCGAATAGCGAACCCACGTCGCCCCTTCGGGGGCGTCGTTGCCTGAAATGCCGATTAAACGAAAGAAAGGGGTGGGGCATGAGCGCTGTTCCTGCATATACGCGCGCCGCAGAGCGAGCGCCCGAGCGTTACCCTGAACGCCCCCGCATCTCTGTCGTTCCTGGTGGCAAGCCCCATGTCGAGACGCTTTCCCCGGCAATCGTCGCGCTCGCCCGAGTGGTGGCGGCAGCCCTTGTGGTGCTTGCGCTCGTGGCCTTCGCCCGCATCGCGCTTACTGCCGCCGCCGTCAATGTCGAAATCGAATCGAAGAGCTACGACAGCCTTATCGACACTGCGCGCTCCGAGGGCAGCTCCCTCGAGGTGGCGCAGAGCAGCCTTTCCAATCCCTCCCGCATCAAGTCCGAGGCGACCGCCCTTGGCATGGCTGCGCCCGAGTCGACCAGCAAAATTGTGCTGCCCGAAGACATCGTCGCGACCGACGGCTCGGGCAATCTCTCGCTTTCCCAGAGTCTGGCCGCCGCCGCGCGGAGCTAGCGGGCGGATATGGCCGACCGCAGACGCGACATGCGCGACGGGGATTATTCCCGCAGGCGCGAAGAGGGGAGGGCGAACACTTCTCGCAGCGAGGGGCGATCGTCCCGTACCCGCTCGCAGGGCAGGGGTTCCTCCCGTCCGGGTGAGCGCTCGTATCGCGGGTCCTCCTCATCACGCACTTCACGTTCATCGCGCGAGGCGGGTTCGTCGCGGTCGGCTCGCGATGCGAGAGGCGCGCGCGGTGTCCGCGATGAGCATTCCTCTCGCGGGGCGGCTTCTTCCCAAAGCACGCTTTCCAGCATTATCGGCACCGTTGGTTCCATCGGCGGCTCTGTTGGGAGAGCGGTTGGCGGCGCTGCCGAGCGCATCAACGCAAGCCATACTGCCGAGAGGGTGAATTCGAACCGCCCCTTCGTCCTTCTGCTTATCTTTGCCGCTATCGCCGCAATTTTCTTTCTGCGCTTGGGGTATCTCCAGGTCATTGAGTCGGCCCATTATTCGGCGATGGCCGAAGAAGCGCGCACGATTTCGTTCACCACCACACCCCACCGAGGCACGATCTACGACCGCAACGGCACGGTGCTCGCGAAGAGCGTCGACGCGACGACGATCTATGCGAACCCCGCCGAAGTCACCGACGCGGCGGCGGAGGCGCAGGCTATCGCCAACGTGCTCGGGGGCGATGCGTCGACGTACCGGGAACTGCTCTCGAAGGAGTCCACCACGTTCGTCTACGTGAAGCGTCAGGCGGATGTCGATGCCGCCTCCGAGGTGAAGAAGCTTGCCCTCGATGGCGTCTACTTCATCGCCGACACGCGGCGCGAATACCCCTGCGGGCAGATCGGCGGCCAGGTCATCGGCTACTGCAATGTCGACGGTGAGGGCATCACGGGCCTTGAGCTGCAATACAACGACATTCTTTCCGGCACGCCGGGCACCTACACCGCCGAGCGCGGGGAAAACGGCCTTCCCATCCCCGGCGGTGTCAAGGAGGAGACGCCTGCGGTCGACGGCCAGGACATCATGATTTCGATTGACATCGAGCTGCAGGAATATGTGGAGAACCGCGTCGCCGAGGCCGCCGAGAACATGACCGCTGCCGGCGGCTCCTCGGTTGTGATGGACGCGGGTACAGGCGAAATCTACGCCATCGCCTCGTTGCCCTATATGGACCCCTCCGACATGACAAGTGCAAAATCCAGTTCCGACCAGGTAAAACCAATCACGCAGGCCTTCGAGCCGGGTTCGGTGTTCAAGACGGTGTCGGCTACGACCATCTTGGAAGAAGGGGCAATGACGCCTGACGACACGCTCTTCTGTCCCGCGGTAATCGAGGCCGACGGCTACAAGGTTTCCGACGCGCACGAGCGCTCCGACCAGACCTTCTCCTTCCGCCAGATCCTCGACCAATCCTCAAACGTCGGCATCTCGCTTTCAGTGCAGAAGATGACTGACGGGTTCACCAAGCTCTACGAGCATATTCAGAAGTACAACCTCTGCGAGAAGACGGGCGTCGACTACCCGGGCGAGGCATCGGGCACGCTTCAGCCGCTTGAGAATTGGGCCACGATCACGGGATGGAACGTGAGCTTCGGGCAGGGCGTCGCGGTGACGCCGCTCCAGCTCGTGCGCTTCTACGGGGCGCTTGCCAACGATGGGGTCGAGGTGACGCCTCACTTCTTGGTGAGCAAGCCGCAGACGGGTGAGGTTCCTACCTATGACACCGAGGACGTGATCGAGAACAAGGCCGCCATTCCGACTATCACCGACATGCTGAAAACGGTGGTCACCGATGGTACGGGCAAAAATGCCCAGATAGACGGCTATTCGGTGGCGGGCAAGACCTCGACTGCGGAAATCGCGGAAGGCGGCGTGTACCGCCAGGGAGTCTACAACCTGTGCTTCGAGGGATTTTTGCCCGACTCGTCGAGTCAATTAGTTTGTTTTGTGGGACTCAATGAGGTCCCAAGCCAAGGAAACGTGTCGAATGTTTTTAAGGATATAATGGCCTTTGCCATCGATCGATATAAGATTCAGCCGGAGTGAGGTAGACAACATGGCCAAAACGTGTGCGGATTTATTCGAAGGCTTCAATTGCACCATTCTCGGCAATCCATCTGAAGAGGTTTCGGGCATCGCCTATCGCTCCGATCGCGTGCAGCCCGGCGATGCGTTCTTCTGCATCGTGGGCCTCGCTGTGGACGGACATTCTTTCGCGCAGGACGCGATTGACCGCGGTGCGAAGGTGCTCATCGTGGAGCGCAAGCTCTACCTGGCCGATGCGACCGACGTGACCGAGGTCGTCGTCGCCGACTCGCGCAAGGCGCTCGCCTATGCCGCCGCGCAGTTCTACGACAACCCTTCGCGCGCCTTCTCGCTCGTCGGCGTCACGGGAACCAACGGCAAGACAACCACGACCTATCTCGTCGAGCACATTGCGCGCATGGCGGGGAAGAAGACGGGCGTCATCGGCACCGTCGGAACAACCATCGGCGATGTACACGAGAAGTCCGAGCACACCACTCCCGAGTCGAGCGACTTACAGCACCTGTTCGCGCGCATGCGCGATGCGAAATGCGATTGCGTCGCCATGGAGGTCAGCTCTCATGCGCTCGATCTGTGCCGCACGTGGGATACGCGTTTCTCGGTGACGGCGTTCACCAACCTGACACAGGACCACCTCGACTACCACCACACGTTCGAGGCGTACTTCGAGGCGAAGGCGCTGCTGTTCTCGCACGACTATCCGGCTCGCCGCGTCATCTGTATCGACGACAAGTGGGGAGCCGAGCTTAACCGCCGTTGCACGGAGGCGGGCGACATGGTGGTGACGACCGGCTTTGATGAGTCGGCGGCTATCCACCCCGTGAAGGTCGACTACGGCGTGGCGAGAACCGATGTCGTGCTGTCCGTTCGCGGCGAGGAAACCGCGTTCTCCTACCCGCTTGTCGGGCGCTTCAACGTTTCCAACATCATGACGGCCTTCGGCGTCGGCCTCATGCTGGGCATCCCTGCGGCCGATATCGCGAAATCGCTGGAGGATGCCAGCCCCGTGCCAGGTCGCCTTGAGCGTGTGCGCACGCCCCACGACGGCGGCGTGTCGGTATACGTCGACTATGCACACACCCCCGATGCGCTTGAGAAGGCGCTCGGCTCCATCATGGCGCTCGGCCACGGCCGCACGATCGTCGTCTTCGGCTGCGGCGGCAACCGCGATGCGGGGAAGCGACCGCTCATGGGGAAGAAGGCCCTTGCTGCGGACTACGCCATCGTCACGAGCGACAACCCGCGCCACGAGAACCCCGACGCCATCATCGCCGACATTGTTGCCGGTATGGGCGATTCCCAGGACAAGTATGAAATCGTGCCCGATCGCCGCAGCGCGATTCGCCGCGCGATCGAGCTTGCCGACGCGAACACGTCGGTTCTCATCGCTGGCAAGGGGCATGAGGATTACCAGCTTGTAGGCGACGAGGTCTTGTCCTTCGACGACCGCGTCGTTGCGCGCGAGGAACTTGAGCGCCGTTTTGTTGGCGCTGCAGCGGAGGCGAACTAGCTTGCAGCTTTCCGTAACCGAAATCGCAGAGGCGGTCTCTGCGCGCATTGTCGCGGCTCCGAACCCGGATGCTCAGATTGCGTCCGTTACATGGGATTCCCGCACTGCCAGCGAGGGTTCGCTCTATGTCGCGCTTGCAGGTGAACGAGTCGACGGGCACGACTACGTTCTCGCCGCCGTTTCCGCAGGCGCGCGCTGCGTGCTCGTCACGCGGTCCCTCCCCGATGAGGTGGTCGCCCGCGTGCAAGAGCTCGGGGCGGCGATTCTTCTTGTGGATGACGCGCAGGCCGCCATCACCGATCTCGCTCGCGTATGGCGCGGGCGCTTGCAGGGCCGGATCGTGGGCCTTACCGGCTCGAACGGCAAGACAACCACCAAAAACCTCGTGCGCGACGTGCTCGCATGCGCAGGGAGCGTTACGGCTACGCGCGGCAACCAGAACAACGAGCTCGGCGTGCCGAACACGCTGCTTGCCGCCGATGCCGACACTCTCAACGTTGTGGTTGAGATGGGCATGCGCGGCAGCGGCCAGATCGATTCGCTGTGCTCCTTCGTGCGCCCCGATTGGGGAATTGTCACCCAGGTCGGCGAGAGCCACATCGAGCTGCTTGGCAGCCGCGAGAACATCGCGCGCGCGAAATCCGAGCTCATCGCCGCGCTTCCCGAAGGCGGCGTTGCTTTTCTGAACGGCGCCGACGATATGTCGGACTTCGTGTGGGAGTGCGCTCGGGGGGCCGAGCGCGGAGTAAGCGCAGTGTGCTTCGACGGGTCGGGCGCTTATCGTGAGGATGGGGTTACCGGGTGGCGCGCGGGGCGCGCGGTCTGGGCGTCGGGCATTTCGCTCGACGATGCGGGCCGTGCTTCGTTTACCCTTTTCGCGCGCGGGTTCTCGGGCGATGCGAGATGCGAGAGCGCTACCTGCTCGCTTGCGCTCTCCGGCCTGCACAACGTCCACAACGCGTGTGCTGCGGCGGCGGTTGGCCTCGCTGCGGGGCTTTCCCTCGAGGTGATCGTCGAGGCGCTCGGCGCTGCCAAGCCCGAGTCGGGGCGTCAGGAGATGCTCACGGCGCGCGAGGGCTTCACGGTTGTGAACGATGCGTACAATGCGAACCCCGATTCCATGCGCGCGGCGCTCAATACATTCGCCGCGATGCACGTCACGGGTTCCCGCATCGCTGTGCTCGGTGACATGGGCGAGCTGGGGGATTTCGGTCCTGCGGGCCATCGTGAGATGGGTGCTCTTGCGGCGGCGCTCGGCATAGATCGGCTCGTGAGCGTGGGCGATTTGGGGTCCCTTATCGCCGAGGCCGCCGAAAAGGGCGGCATGCCCGAAGATCGTGTTTTCCGCACCGCTGACGCAGCGGGTGCGCTTGAAGTTGTGAAGGGACTCGTCGGGTCAGGAGACGCGGTGCTCGTGAAGGCGTCGCATTCCGTTGGTCTCGAGAGGGTCGTTGAAGGATTGGTCGACTGATGTTCAACATATTCTCGCAATATCCCACGTTTGTCGTGTTCCTCGCCGTCGTGCTTTCCATCGTGATCACGATGGCGCTCATGCCGGCGTTCATTCGCGCGCTTCGCTCGTACCATATCGGCCAACAGGTTCGCGCCGATGGCCCCGAAAGCCATCTCGTGAAGCAGGGCACGCCGACGATGGGCGGACTTATCATGCTGATCGCAGTCGTGGTCACAGTGCTGCTCATCGGCTCGCCCTCACCCGAGACGTTCGCCCTCGTCATTGCGACGGTGCTTGCCGGCGCCCTCGGTCTTGCCGACGACGGCGAGAAGGTCGTGAAGGAACGCTCGCTCGGGCTTACCCCGAAGGCGAAGCTTATCGGGCAGTTCCTCATCGCGACGGTCTTCTGCCTTGTCGCGGTGAACTTCCTCGGCATCGAGCCCACCGTCGACATCCCGTTTATCGTGAACCTCGACTTTGGCATTCTGACCACGCAGATTGGCGACTTCTCCATCCCGTGGCTCTATCTTATCTTCGTGAACATCCTGCTCGTGGGTATGTGCAATGCTGTGAACTTGACCGACGGCCTTGACGGTTTGGCGGCAGGCACGGTCATGATCGTCATGATTGTCATGGCAGCGATTGCCTACCGCACCGACGCGCTCGACTCCGCCATCGTGGCCGGTGCGCTTGCCGGCGCATGCATCGGGTTTTTGTGGTTCAACTCTTATCCAGCCGATATCTTTATGGGCGATACCGGCTCGCTTGCGCTTGGCATGGCGCTCGGTTGCCTTGCCGTCTTCACCAAGACCGAGTTCGTGTCGGTCATCATCGGCGGCTTGTTCGTCGCCGAGGCGCTCTCCGTCATGATTCAGGTGTTCTACTACAAGAAGACGCACAAGCGCATCTTCCTCATGGCGCCTTTGCACCATCACTTTGAGAAGAAAGGGTGGAGCGAGACGAAGGTCGTCGTGCGCTTTTGGATCGTTTCGGGCGTATTAGCGGCAATCGGCTTCTCGATCTACTTCGCCGAGTCCCTTGTGGCGGTGGCGTAGCGCATGCAGGTTTTCTTGGAAGGAACGTCCATGCTGATCGAAGGTAAGAAATACGCGCCCGAGCATCTGGGGCGCGTCCTTGTTTTGGGACTGGGCAAAAGCGGACATGCGGCCCTCGATTACCTGTTGCCGCTTTTGGGCACGCGTGTGGATGCGCTTGCCGTGGCGGCGGGCGGTGATACTCCGGCGGCCCGTGCCGACGCCGAGCGGGCGAAGGCGGCGGGTGCCGCGGTCGAGTTCGGAAACGACGCTGTGGCCCCTCTTGTGCAGGCTGTCGGCGGCTCGTTCGATTTGTGCATCGCGAGCCCGGGCATTCCCGAGATTTCTGAATTCTTCCAGTCCGCGAAAGCGGCGAGCGTTGAGTTGGTGAGCGAGGTCGAGTTCGCGTGGCGCGAATCCGACGAGTCGAGCACGTGGGTCGCCATTACGGGCACGAACGGCAAGACGACTACGACGTCAATCACCGCCCATCTGCTCGAAGATGCAGGTCTTGCGGCGCGTGCAGTCGGCAATATCGGCGACGCTTGCATTGCCCGCGTGGCTGCGGGAGATACCGACGTGTACGTGGCCGAGGTGTCGTCTTTCCAGCTCGAGTCGACTTCGCGCTTCGCTCCGAACGTTGCGGTGCTTTTGAACATCACCCCTGACCACATCGAGTGGCATGGTACGCTTGACGCCTATGCCGCGGCAAAGTGGAAGGTCATAGCGAACCTCTCGCAAACGCCGAACTCCACCGCCGTCCTCTGCGCGACCGATGACGCGGTCCGCGCGCGCATCCGCGAGTTGCGCTCCGTGACGCCCGACGAGCGCGGCTTCGATTACGTTCCCATCGGCACCAAAGACGGGATCGCTGGTGACATGCGTGCCCGCTGCGGCTCCGAGAACGCCGCCTTTGTCGCGACTGACGGCGTGCTCACGGTTGCGTTTCGGGGTGTGGAGCATCGGCTGTGCGCTGCATCCGACCTGCAAATCAAGGGCGATCACAACACGGAGAACGCTCTTGTCGCGGCATCTTGCGCGATCGCGCTCGGTGTTGACGATGCGCTCGTCGCTCAATCGCTTCGCTCCTTCGCGCCGCTCGAGCATCGCATAGAGCCTTGCGGCAGCGTTGCCGGTGTGGCCTGCTACAACGATTCCAAGGCAACCAACGTCGACGCGACGCTCAAGGCCTTCTCGGCCTTCGGCTCTACGCGTCCGATCGTGCTGCTCGGCGGGCACGACAAAGGAACGGACCTTGCTCCGCTCGTTGCCGCTGCCCATGAGCACGCCAAGGCCGTCGTGATCTTCGGCGAGGCGCGCGAGCGCTTCCTTGCGGCCTTCGGCGGCGAATGCTCGGGCGAGGACGGTACGCTTGCCGTCGTTGCGGCGAACCATTTGGAAGATGCGCTCGACGCGGGCCTTGCGGCAGCTGCGCCGGGAGACGTGCTCTTGCTTTCCCCCGCATGCTCATCGTTCGACGAGTTTACCTGCTACGAGCAGCGCGGCGATGTATTCAAGGAACTAGTCGCCGTCCGCTCGGCTAAGGCATAGCGGGGTAGTTTCGCATGCCCAGAACCCAGCGTTCCCGCAACGCCGTCCCCGCATCGATACACGGCCCGCGCATCGGCTTTCTGCTCTGCGTGCTCGCGCTCGTGCTCATCGGGTTCGTAATGGTGTACTCGGCGGGATCGATCTCGAACATCAACAACGGGGTCGATGCGCTCAAAAGCCTGACCGACCAGGTGATGTATGCCGTTTTCGGTGCGCTTATCGCGTTCGCGATTTACCGCTTCATTCCGGTGTCGATATGGAAAACTAAGTGGCTTTGGGCAGCATTAGCGCTGCTCGTCGTCGTTATCTTGCTGACGGCTCTCGTCGGCGTCGACAACTACGGCGCTAAGCGCTGGCTGCGTCTCGGTCCTGTGACGATCCAGGTCTCCGAGTTCGCGAAGATCGTGTTCGTCTTGGTCTCCGCGCGCATCTACACCGATTTCGTTTCGGGCGAGATCAGCGGGAGACGTTGCGCTCTCGGCTTCACTCTGCTCGTGCTAGTGCCGCTTGCACTCATCTACAAAACGCAGTCCGACCTGGGCACCACGATGATCTGCATCGTTGCGGTACTTGCGGTGCTGTGGTACGGTGAGCTTCCAATCGGATTCATCGCCATCATTCTTGTCGTAATCGTCGTTTTCGGTCTAATCGCCATGTTCGGCACGGGCTATCGCGCTGACCGCTGGTCCTTCCTCAATCCTTGGGACGACGGTCAGGGCGGTTACGGTAGCGGCTACAACATCATGCACTCGTATTTTGCGTTTTCCGAAGGCGGCATCTTCGGCGTCGGCCTCGGTAACGGGCATGAGAAGTACCAGTATCTCTTCGCAAGCGATAGCGACTTCGTGTTTGCGGTCATCGGTGAAGAGCTCGGCATGGTCGGCTGCCTTGCCGTCATCGCTCTCTTTCTGGGCGTTCTCTACACCGGTACGCTTATTGCCCGATCGGCTCGCGACAATTTCTCCATGATGATTGCGGGTGGGCTTACAATTGCCCTCGTTTTCCAGGCTTTTTTGAACATCGCGTGCGCTATCGGCGTGTTCCCCACGACGGGCAAGCCCCTGCCGTTCATCTCGTCGGGAGGCTCATCCATCTTGGCGTCGCTCATCATGGTGGGGCTTATCCTGTCCGTATCGCGCGATGCGGCCTCCTCCGATGAGTTCGATCGCCGCCGCTCGAGCTTGCGCGTTGTCAGGCGCGAGGAAGACGGTGTAGGCGATATCCCGCGGGACGCCGCCCGCTCGGGGGCTCGCGGGTCCACGAGGGGTCGGTCCTACGATGATGGCCGTGGGCGGAGGACCGCATCGAATCGCACGGAATCTCGGACGGCTGCAGGGCGGCCGTCTTCTCGAAGGAGGTAGTCGAATGCTCGTCGTATTGTCGGGTGGGGGAACCGCCGGCCATATCAATCCTGCGCTTGCGCTCGCCGAGGTGCTTGAAGATCGGGGGGTGGAGGTGCGTTTCGCAGGCACGCCGCGCGGGGTAGAGTCGCGCCTTGTGCCTGAAGCGGGCATCGCGTTTCAGCCCTTCGAGGCGTCCGGTTTCAACCGCAAACACCCCCTCTCGCTCGTGAAGGCGCTCAAGCTCATCTCGCACTCGACGAAGGAAGCTAAGCGCTGGTTCGCCGAGATCGAGCCGAGCGCGGTCGTAGGCTTCGGCGGATATGTCTCCATTCCGGTCGCCCGCGCGGCCGAGCAGATGGGCATCCCCGTGGTCGTCCACGAGCAGAACTCCGTGATGGGCCTTGCGAACAAGGAACTTTCCAAGAAGGCACGTGCGGTGTGCCTGACCTACGAGTGCGCGAAGGAGGGCGTTGCCATTCCGGCTGCCACTCAGGTGCACGTGACGGGTAACCCGGTGCGCAAGAAGGTGCTTCTCGCAACGCGCGAGGAAGGCCGCCGGATGCTCGGTATACCCGACGATGCGCTCATGCTGCTCGTTTTCGGCGGAAGCCTGGGTGCGCGCCAGCTCAACGAGGGTATCGCGGCGCTCAAGTCCGAACTGCTCTCGCGGGAGAATCTGCATGTCGTGCATATCACGGGCCCTAAGGAGCTCGATCGCACGACCGCCGAGCTCGCGCTTACCGAGGAGGAGGCGAAGCGCTGGCACGTCATGGGGTATCAGGACCGCATGGGCGAGACACTCGCCGCGACCGACGCCATCGTGTCGCGCGCAGGTGCGACCTCCCTGGCCGAGATCTCGGCGCGCGCCATCCCGGCTCTGCTCGTGCCGTATCCCCATGCGACAGCCGATCATCAGACCACGAACGCCCGCGCCTATGTTGCAGCGGGGTGCGCGGAGATGATTCCCGACGATGAAGTGGGCTCAGACAAGTTCGCGCAGCTCGTCTTCTCGCTTATCGACGACGAGGATTTGCGCGCGGGCATGACCGCGGCCGCTCGAGAGCAGAAGACCGCCGATGCGGCGTCGAAATTGGCTGATGTTGTGATGGGCGCCGCGTCTTCGGCTGACCATGGACTACAATAGGCTCTTTGGAATAACGGGAAACCAACGGGTGGGATCGATCACTATGAGCACTGAACGTTTGCATTTCATCGGCGTCGGAGGCGTGGGCATGAGCGGTATCGCGCATGTGGCGCATGACCAGGGCATGGTCGTCACCGGCTCGGATATCAAGGAGAGCCGCTACACCAAACAGCTGAAAAGCTATGGCATCCCCGTGGCCATCGGCCAGGCGGCAGAGAACGTGCCCGAAGGCGACGATGTCACCGTCGTCATCTCGACGGCGATCCTCGACAACAACCCCGAGCTCGAAGAAGCGCGCCGCCGCAACCTCAACGTCATCCACCGTGCCCAGATGCTCGCGCGCTTGGGCGAGCGGCTCGACACGCTCGCGGTAGCGGGCACGCATGGCAAGACCACCACGTCCTCCATGCTCGCGAGCACGCTTGACGGCATGGGCCTCGACCCGACGTTCCTCATCGGCGGCATCGTTCGCTCCTATGGGACCAACGCTCACTCCGGCACGGGAAAGTACTACGTGGTCGAGGCCGACGAGTCCGACAAGTCGTTCACCTTCCTCTCTCCCGCGGGCGTCATTGTCACCAATATTGAGGCCGACCATCTTGACCACTACAAGGACCTCGGCGAGATTTTCGAGAAGTTCAAGCAGTTCATGGCCTCCGTTCCCGAGGACGGCCCCGTCGTCGTGTGCGGCGAGGAGGAAGCGCTCGTCTGTGCGGCGCGCGAGGTGCACCCCCGCGCGATCACGTATGGTCTGGGGGAGGAATGCGACGCGCGCGTCGTGTCTTACGGCCCGCATGGCGTGGGTTCTTCCTTCACGCTCGAGCTTCCCGACGGTACGCAGGTCGAAGGCAAGGTCAAGCAGAACCCCGGCGTGCACAACGTGCTTAACGCTGCGGCAGTGCTCACGCTCATCTGGGCGCTCGGACTTGACGTGCAGAAGGCAGCTTGCGTGCTCGCCGATTTCGCGGGCGTCCGTCGCCGCTTCGACTTGGTGGGGGAGGCACAGGGCGTTACCGTGGTGGATGATTACGCCCATCATCCTACCGAGATCGCGGCAACCATCGCCGCGGCGAAGACGCTCGACTTCAGCCGCGTTCACGTTCTGTTCCAGCCGCACCGCTACTCGCGCGCGCCGCTGTTCACCGAGGTGCTCCACGACGAGTTCGGCGCAGCGTTCGACGATGCCGACACGGTGACGTTTATGGACGTCTACCCTGCCGGCGAGGCGCCGGTCCCCGGGGTGTCGGGCAAGACCTTTCTCAACGTCGTGCTCGACCATGGTGGGCATCCTGTGGCGAATTACGTTCCGCGCCGCCCCGACGTCGTGCCCCATATGGCCGCCCTTGCAAAGCCGGGCGATTTGGTCATCACGATGGGCGCGGGCGACGTCACGGCGATCGGCCCGCAGCTTGTCGAAGCGCTCGGCGCGGCGGACGCTGGTGCGGGGGAGTAACTCATGGTCGCACGTCACGCCTCGCCGCTCGAGGCGCTGCTCGTCGACGAGCGCTTCGACGGGGAAATCAACCCATTCGAGCCTATGTCTCGCCATACCACCTACCGCATCGGTGGGCCGGCCCGCTATTTCGCCCGCGTCCACTCGGTGGGCGCGCTCGCGCGCGTGCTCGAAGCGTGCAAGGCCGTGGGCAAGAAATGGTACATTGTCGGCAGAGGTTCGAACCTGCTAGTCGCCGACGAGGGCGTAGACGCGGCGGTTATCGTGCTTGGGCGCGACTTCCGCAGCATGCGCTACGATGAGGAGAAATCGCGTCTCATGCTCGGTGCCGGCGTGCCGCTTTCCGCCGCTGTGCAGGAGGCTTTCCGCCGCTCGCTCGCGGGGCTCGAGTTCGCAGTGGGCACGCCGGGGTCTGTCGGTGGGGCCTTGCGCATGAATGCCGGCTCTCGAGACGAATGGCTCGGTGCGCGCGTGGAGAGCGTCACCTCGTTCTCGGCCGAGGGGGGCCTTGTGCGCCGCCACGGCAGCGAGATCGAGTGGGGATATCGCCGCTCGTCGTTTCCCGCCGACGAGATACTGGTCGAGTGCGAGCTTAACATGGAACCCGCCGACCCCTTCTACATCAGGGGGAAGATGGAGGCCTCGCTCAAGCGCCGCAAGGCGACCCAGCCACTGCGCCAGCCCTCGTGCGGGAGCGTTTTCAAGAACCCCGAAGGCGCGTCAGCGGGCGATTTGATCGAGCGCGCGGGGCTCAAAGGTAGTGCCGTCGGCGGCGCGCGCATCTCCGATGTCCATGCGAACTTCATCGTGAACACGGGGAATGCGACGGCCCGCGATGTGTTGTCGTTGATCGAACTTGTCCAGGGGAAGGTATTGGAAGCTTATGGCGTTGCGCTCAAGCCGGAAGTCAAGCTCCTCGGCTTCGAATAGGCGTCCCCAAAACGCACCGGCTCCGCACCCGCGGTCCTCTGCGCGTCCGCAGTCGTCGCGCACGCCGGGCTCGGGCATGCCGCGCTCTGTCCAAGGTGGGCGCATGGTTGAGGGCGGCTCGGTACGCTATCGGTCGCGAAGCGTAGGCGATATTGAGCGCGCGAGCCGCGCTGAGCGCGTGCGCGCAAGCTACCATCGCCATCTCGTGAAGCTTGGGGTCGTTCTCGGGGCGATTGCGGTTCTTCTCGCCTGTGCTGCGGTCCTGTACTTCTCGAGCGTCTTCTCAATCGACGAGGTCAAAGTCGAGGGAGTCGAGCATCTCACGCAGTCCGACCTGCAGGCGCTCGTGTCGGTCCCCGAGGGTGAGACGCTGCTGCGCGTCGACACGAAGGCGGTAGAAGACAGCCTTCTGCGCGATGCGTGGGTGAAAAGCGTCTCGTGCAACCGCATCTTCCCCCATACGCTCCAGATCGTTGTGACCGAGCGAACAGTGGCTGCGGTCGTTGAGGTCCCCACGTCGGATGCGAAGTCGACCCAGCCGTGGGCAATCTCCTCGGACGGGATGTGGCTCATGGCCATTCCCGACCAGGACACCCAGCTCGGCCAATCGCTCAATCAGCGCATCTACGACGATGCGCAAAACGCGCTTCACATCACCGACGTGCCCTATGGAACCTCGGCGGAAACTGGGACGAAGTGCACCGACGAGAACGTGAACAACGCGCTCGCGATCGTCTCGGGCATGACGACCGATCTCGCTAATCAGGTGAAGACCGTGTCCTCGACCGATGCGGAATCAACGAAGCTCACGCTCGAAAGCGGCGTGGAGATCGCGTTCGGACCGGCCCAGAGCATCCGCGAGAAAGAGCGTGTGTGCCTGCAGATTCTCGATGACAACCCGGGCAAGGTCGCCTACATCAATGTGCGCGTGGTCGATCGCCCGACGTGGCGGTCCCTGTAAAGCTGCCCAATAGTGGCACTTTCATGGACTCGGTCGAAGGCCTCGACCCGCGCAATTTGCAATCGAGGTATCATCGTGTACAATAACGCAGGTAAAACTGCACCCACAGTGGGAAACGCAGCATTTTAATCGCAGCAGGTGTGGAGGATACAATGCCAAACACAATAGGTTCCGAGCATTTGGCGGTCATCAAGGTCGTCGGCGTAGGCGGCGGCGGTACCAATGCCGTGAACCGCATGGTTGAAGCGGGCGTGAAGGGCGTCGAGTTCATTGCCGTCAACACCGACCGCCAGGCTTTGCTCATGTCGGATGCCGATAAGACGATCCACATCGGCGACGAGCTTACGCGCGGGCTTGGTGCGGGCGCGAACCCCGAAGTGGGGTGCCAGGCAGCCGAGGAGTCGCGTGCAGAGATTCGCGAGGCACTCGCCGAGGCCGACATGGTCTTCGTCACTGCCGGCGAAGGCGGCGGCACGGGCACGGGCGCCGCTCCCATCATCGCAGAAATCGCGCGTGAGGAAATCGGCGCGCTGACCGTCGGCATCGTGACGAAGCCCTTCTCCTTCGAGGGTCGCCTTCGTCGCAACCAGGCTGATCAGGGCATCGATTTGCTCTCCCAGAAGGTCGATACGCTCATCGTCATCCCGAACGACCGACTGCTTGAAATCGTCGACAAGAAGACGAGCATGCTCGACGCGTTCCGCATCGCCGACGACACCCTGCGCCAGGGCATCCAGGGCGTCACCGACCTCATCACCATTCCGGGTCTCATCAACCTCGACTTCGCGGACATCCGCACGGTCATGAAGGACGCGGGCACGGCGATGATGGGCATCGGCATCGCGACGGGCGAGAACCGTGCGCTCGACGCGGCGCAGCAGGCGACCAACTCCAACCTGCTCGAGGCATCCATCGCGGGCGCTTCCCGCGTGCTGTTCTCCATCGCTGGCGGTCCCGACCTCACGCTGACCGAGGTCGATGAGGCTGCGCGCACCGTCGAGGCATGCGCCGACGAGAATGCGAACATCATCTACGGCCAGATCATCGACGAGTCGATGGGCGATCAGGTTCGCATCACCGTCATCGCCACTGGCTTCAAGATGAACGCCCCGCAGCAGTCTTCACTCGACTTCTCGCGCAAGGATCTGTTCGCGTCGACGGATCCGACCCCGGCGCCGAGCAGCGCTCCGGTTACTTTCTCGACCACACCGAGCGCAGGCCGCTTCGCCGACGAGGATTACATCCCTGATTTCTTGAGACGTCAGCGCTAAGGAGGTAATCGGCTATGGTGGCATCAAGCCTGCCGTTGCCGCACCTCGCTGCCCGAACAATCGATTCGATCCCGCTTTTCACCGACGACGCGTTGTATGACGCGTCGTCGGTTCGTATTGCCTTCACAGGCCGCGCGGGAGGGGCAAGCGAGGGCGATTACGCAAGCCTTAACTTGGGAACTCATGTCGGTGACGACCGCGATGTCGTCCTTGGAAACCGACGTGCGCTCCTTTGCGCGCTCGGCGAGCCCAATATGCCGCTCGTCGTGCCCAACCAGGTACACGGAACCGACCTGGTGGACATCGAGACGTCTGACCCCGAAGCGCTGCGTGGCATCCAAGATGCCGCGGATGCTGGTGCCGATGGGCTCGTTGTTTCCCGCCCTCGCGTCGCTGCGCTCCTCTGCTTCGCTGATTGCGTTCCCGTGATCATCGTATCGCCGACAGGGCGTGTGGCGGTGGTCCACGCGGGCTGGCGCGGAGCCGTGGCGCGTATCGCCTCTTCAGCTTGCAAGCGCCTCGCCGCTCTCGATGCGCGCGAGCTCGGGTATGATGCCCCGGTTCCTTCCGAGTTCAACGCCTATATCGGACCGCATATCTGCGCATCGTGCTTCGAGACGGGGTCCGATGTGGCACAACGCTTCGCAAGCGAGATCGGGCCAGGCTGCGTGCCCGATGCGCGCCATGTCGATTTGGAAGAGGCGCTCATCCTCGATTTCGAATCAGCGGGTCTTTCGCGCGAGCGGATTGCGTCTGCGCACGCCTGCACGAAGTGCGAGCCCGACAGGTTCTTCTCGTATCGTGCGTCGGGCGGCGTATGCGGTCGCCATGGTGCACTTGCTTTCCGTTCAAGGTAAGGAGTTTATGGCAATGGGAATAGCCGAGCGTTATGAAAAGGTCGAAGAGGAACTTGCGCAGGAGTGCGCCCTTGCGGGGAGGGACCCCAAAGAGGTGCGACTCGTCGCGGTCTCCAAGACGGTCGGCGTCGAGGGCGTGGGGGAGGCGTACGCTGCAGGTGCGCGGGACTTCGGCGAGAACCGACCCGACCAGATCGTTCCCAAGTCACAGGCGTTCCCCGATGCCCACTGGCATTTCATCGGCAACATCCAGTCGCGGCGCATCCGCGATATCGTCGACTCCGCCTCGCTTATCCACTCCGTCTATCAGGAGAAACATGCGCGCAAGATCGACGAAGTCGCCCGCGAGAAGGGCATCGTGCAGGATATCCTCATCGAGGTGAACGTTTCGGGCGAGGAAAGCAAAAGCGGTGTCTCGCCCGATGAGGCAGAGGCTCTCGTCGATGTGTGCGAGACGCTTCCCAATGTGCGCGTGCGCGGGTTCATGACGATGGCCCCGCAAGGCGACTTGGAAATCGCACGTCGCTGTTTCGAGGGTTTGGCGAAGCTCGCTGAGAAGGTTCGCGCCTCCCTCCCTGCATCAAGCGCTGAGGCGTTCGATGAACTTTCTATGGGCATGAGCGAAGATTGGCGAGAGGCGGTTCATGCGGGCGCTACCATAGTTCGCATCGGACGGGCGATTTTCAGCGACTCGTTTTAGGTCGCCTCCTTCCACCCCTGACGTGCGGTTAGCACGCAAAGCGGCTTGTAAACGATGCAAGACAACCCACTACTGGAGCTGCCAGGAAGAAAGGAAACGGAGTTAAGGCATGTTGGACGAACTCAAATCGAAACTCGGTTTCGGCGGTGGTGCCGTGCGCGGTCGCTCGAACGACCGGTATGACGACTACGACGATGACTACGGCGACTACGAGGATGATTACTCGGAATACGCTGAATACGCGGACGACTCCGAAAACGACTATGATCCTTACGCCCCGGTAACGACCCGCAGTGCTCGCTCGAATTCCACCATCTCGAATCTGGTGTCCATCAACGACGTGCGCGCCCACTCGCGCGGGGAGGGCTCATCGAGTACCCCCACGTCCAGCGCGCGCCGCATGACGACGGCGCATACCCCGTATCGCGGTGAGCGAACCACGGTTGACAGCTCGCTGCCCCCGACGATGACGCCGGAAGGATCGGCCGCCGTTGCGGCAGCCGCTTCGCGTCCGACCCGCTCCGAAGGGCTGAACTCGCTGTTCGAGCCGACGGCGGGCGAGTCGAAGCCGGCGGGCAAGCATGCGGCGACCACGACCCCGTCCTCGCATATGGGCGTCACGTCCGGTGCGACGAGCGCGTCTGCAGAAGGCTCGCTCGGAGCCTTCACACGCCAGCCCGCGCAATCGAGCGCCGCCGCGGCAATGAGCGAAACCGCGCGGAAAGCTTCGGCGCAGGCGAGCTCCGCTTACGACCCCCAGTCCGCTTACGCTCAGGCGCAGGGCGCGCGCTATGTGGCAAAGCGCTCGTGCACGGTGCTCAAGCCGGCGAGCTACGGCGAGGTTGAGAAAATCGCCCGGGCTCTTAAAGGCGGCGATGCGGTCATTCTCGCGCTCCGCAATACGCCCGACTCGCTTTCCAAGCGCATCCTTGATTTCTCCTTCGGCGTCTCGAGCGCGCTCGATGCGGGAGTGGAATGCGTCGGGGACAAAGTCTTCGCGATCACGAAGGGCGACGCCTTAACCGACGCGGAGAAGCTCGCGCTTCGAAACCAGGGAGTGCTGTAACGTGGCGAACATCTCGAGCGTGAAACGCGCAGCTGGGGAGGCTATCTCGTGCTGAGCCTGAAATACCTTATCGTATCGCTGTCCGACGTGTACTCGATGCTCATCTTCGTGTACGTCATGCTGTCCTGGTTCCCGACTGATCGCGGCATCCTCGCCGACATCAACACGGTCCTTGGCAAGATCTGCGATCCGTACCTCAACCTTTTCAAGAAGTTCATTCCCCCGATTGGAGGAATGGTGGACGTGAGTCCAATCGTTGCGTTGCTTGTATTACAATTTGGTGTAAGACTGCTGATAGGCTTGCTGTAAAGATGCAGGCTTTGCTGGCGAAGGGAAGATAAATGGCTATCACCTCGGCTGAAATCCACAACCAAAGTTTCTCGATCGACCGCAAGGGTTACGACGTCGACGAAGTCGATGTGTTCCTCGAGCATGTCGCCGATGAGATCGATTATCTCAACAACCAGATTGCCGATCTGCAGGATCAACTGAACGATTCGCGCTTCGACGGGTTCGACACGCCGGCGAAGCCGGTTGAGGAAGCCCCTGTCGCCGCGCCGGCGCCTTCGTCTGCTCCGGCTCAGGACTTCTCGCAGGAACTCGACGAGGCAAACGCACGCATCCGCGAGCTCGAGTCGCAGCTTGAGGAGAAGCAGGCCGACGGCAACGCCATCGCGCAGGCGCTCATCATCGCGCAGCGCTCCGCTGACGAGATTCTCGCGAAGGCCAACAACACCGCGGCCGAGACCATTCAGGACGCGAAGGACGAGGCTCAGCGCATCATCGACCGCGCCAACAACGACAAGCAGGACGTCATCGATGCCATTCGCAAGCTCGAGGACGATCGCGAGGACGCGCGCGAGGAGTATCAGGAACTTCTCACCGACTTCATCAACGACGCTTCCCGCAAGCTTGCCGAGATCGGCGGCGGCTCTCAGGCTTCCGTCGCTGCGGCGCACTACGCCGACACCACCGATGAGACGGCACAGGTCCAGGTTCCCATGAGCGCCGAGCCTGTGGCGTATTCCACGCCCCAGACGGGCAACGTCGCCGTGGCGGCGGCAACCCCCATGCCCTCTGCGGTGGAGAAGGATCTCTCGGGCTTCGGTGACGCCGACGACGACTTCTCCTTCGACGAGCTCGACTAGGGGAATATTCCAAGAAGCGCGAAAGGGGCAGTTCAAGCGAACTGCCCCTTTTTTCATGCCCGGATGCGGGCTTTGCGCCTCAAAACGCGAGTGGGTCGATAAGCCGGGTTCTGTCGTTGGGACGGCCATTTATCTCGAACGCGTGTCGCCACGCGTCTCAAGCACGCAACCCGAGCGCACGGAAGGGCACCGTATCGCGTTCCTATTTGCGCTTGCTCCAGATGGGGTTTACCAAGCCACGCCGTTGCCGACGCGCTGGTGCGCTTTTACCGCACCGTTTCAGCTTTTCCCTCTAAAAGAGGGAGTCTTCTTTTCTGTGGCACTAATCCGTCGGGTCGCCCCGCCCAGCCGTTAGCTGGCATCTTGCCCTTTGGAGCCCGGACTTTCCTCACGCCTTGCGGCGCGCGACCGTCAGGCCCACTCGCGTATAATAGTGTACCACGAGCATGCTCAAAGTGACGGAAAGGACAAATCAACTATGGGAACCTGTGCGCTTGTCGGTGCGGTCGACTTCAACGCCGAGCATTTCAAGGCGATGGACGCCGCGGGCGCCTTCGATTTCGTAATCGCGGTCGATGCCGGGTTTGCCTCCCTCGAGGCGATCGGGCGCGAAGCCGATATGGCGATCGGCGACTTCGATTCCCTTGGCTACGTGCCCCGGTGCCGTCGCGTGTCGCGTCATCCGGTCAAGAAGGACAAAAGCGACATGGAGCTCGCTATGGAGAAGGCAGTCTTTTGGGACAACCAGGAGCTCTTCGTCTACGGTGCGCTCGCCAAGCGCCTCGACCACACGATCGCGAACCTGCAGCTGTTCGCACGCTACTCCGAGCGGGGCATCTATGTCACGGGGGTAGGGGACGACTTCGCGGTGCGCTGCGTCACAGGGCCCGACGTCTTCGAGCTGCCCGAGGGACTTGATGCGGGTGTGGTGTCGGTATTCTCGGCGAACGACACGGCGCGCGGCGTCATCGAGCGCGGCCTGGAATACTCGCTCGATGACGAGCCGCTTTCCAACCGCACGTCGCTCGGGCTCTCGAACGAGCTTACGGGAAAGCCGGCGGTGGTGAGCGTCGAGGAGGGCACGCTCTACGTCTTCTATCCGCTTGCGACGGGTGAGGCTGCCACCGTGCCGTCGCCCGCCACCGTGTGACGCTTGTCGGCTTTTCGGCGATCGCGCGGCGGACCTTTCCCTCTGTCGTATAATTCGCCTAGCATCTTTGCATAACCGGGGAGCTCGCATGCGGCGCTATGCTGCGCGGCGGGCTGAGAGGAAGCGCGCTTTCGCTTCGACCCGAAACCTGATGTGGATAATGCCAACGAAGGGAGTCGAATAATGGCGAACAGCCAGGTAATTTCGCATACCAAAATCACGCAGATCGATTTCGCGCGCGCAGGGGAAATCACGCCCGCTATGCGCGTTGTCGCTGAAAAGGAAGGCCGCGTGCCCGAGTTCATCCGCGAGGGGGTCGCAGCCGGCCGCATTGCCATTCCCGCGAACATCCACCACACGTCGCTTTCTCCCGAAGGCGTGGGCGAGGGGCTTCGCACGAAGGTGAACGTAAACTTGGGCATCTCGGGCGATCTTGCCGATGAGCAGGTCGAATGGGAGAAGGTTGACATTGCCTTCGAGCTTGGCGCCGAGGCGATCATGGACTTGTCGAACAGTGGGAAGACGCAGTCGTTCCGCACGCGGCTTATCGAGAAGTCACCTGCGATGATCGGCACCGTTCCCATGTACGACGCTATCGGGTACCTCGAGAAGGCCCTCATCTCCATCACCGCCGAGGACTTCCTCGACGTCGTGCGCCGCCACGCTGAGGACGGCGTCGATTTCGTCACGATCCATGCGGGCATGAATCGCCGTACCATCGAATCGTTCAAGGAAACGGGGCGGCTCATGAACGTGGTGTCGCGCGGCGGGTCGCTCATCTTCGCGTGGATGGAGGCGACGGGCAACGAGAACCCGTTCTACGAGTACTACGACGAGGTGCTCGATATCCTGCACGAGCATGACGTGACCATTTCCCTCGGCGATGCGATGCGCCCAGGTTGCAATTACGATGCGACCGACGCTGGGCAGATCTGTGAGCTCATCGAAATCGGCAAGCTCACCAAGCGTGCGTGGGACGCGGGCGTGCAGGTCATGGTCGAGGGGCCGGGGCATATGGCAATCGACGAGATTGCGGCGAACATGAAGCTCGAGAAGCGTCTGTGCCACAACGCGCCGTTCTACGTGCTCGGCCCGCTTGTGACCGACATCGCCCCTGGATACGACCACATCACCGCAGCTATCGGCGGAGCCGTCGCGGCAAGCTCTGGCGCAGACTTCCTGTGCTACGTTACGCCTGCCGAGCACCTTCGCCTTCCCGATGCCCATGATGTGCGCGAGGGTCTTGTCGCGACGAAGATCGCAGCTCATGCGGCCGACATTGCGAAGGGCATCCCGGGCGCGCGCGAGCGCGATGCGCGCATGTCAGATGCCCGTCGTCGCATGGACTGGGAAGAGCAGTTCTCGCTCGCGATCGACCCGGTGCGCCCGCGCAAAGTGTTCGAGAGCGCCCCTCCCGAAAACGAGGGGACCTGCACGATGTGCGGCAAGATGTGCGCGGTTCGCACGGTGAACAAGATTATGGACGGCCTGGTCATCGATCTCGACAACGAATAGCAAACGACGAAGGGAGACGCAATGCTTGGAGACGAGAACAACAAAGAGCTGTTCGACCTCGCGAACTTCGATGCGAAGAAGACGGCACTGCTCGTGATCGACGAGCTCGGTGACCCGACGGGAACCCCGCTCGAGCAGACGCTTCTACCCGCAATTGAGAACACCGCCCGCATTGCGGCGGCTGCTCGGCGCGCAGGCGTCCCCGTCATTTTCACGAACGACGCCCATATCCCCGGTCTCGATCGCGAGCTGCTGCTCTGGGGCGATCACGGCATCGCCGGCACCCCCGAGGCGCAGACCTCGCCGCTGCTTGATCCCAAGGAGGGCGATTTCACCATCGAGAAGCGCCGCTACAGCGCGTTTTTCCAGACGGGACTGCGCCTTCTGCTCGACGAGCTCGGCGTCGACACGCTCATTTGCACGGGAATGGACACTAACATCTGCGTTCGCCATACGCTTGCCGACGCGTACTTCAACAACTACAACCTTATCGTTGCAGGCGACGCGACGGCGACGTTTCTCGTGGGGAACCAGGAGGAGGGGCTTGAGTACTTCAAGACCTGTTATGCCGCCTGCGTTCTTTCTACCGACGACGTCGTGGCGCTGCTTGAGAAGTAGGGTGCGCGCATGAAGGCGGTCGTGAGCATAGCTGGATCGGACTCAAGCGGCGGCGCGGGCATTCAGGCGGACATCAAGACGATAGCGGCGCATCACCTGTTCGCCGAGACGGTCATCACCGCGCTCACCGCGCAAAATACGCTTGGGGTAACGGGGGTGCACGAGGTGCCCGCCGCGTTCGTCTCGGAGCAGATTGACGCGGTCTTCTCCGATATCCGCCCCGATGCGGTGAAGGTCGGCATGGTGTCGTCGGCCGAGATCATCCGCGCGATTGCCGGCGGCCTCGACAAGTGGCATGCGGGAAACATCGTGGTCGATCCCGTCATGGTGGCGACGAGCGGCGCGCGCCTTATCGGCGAAGGCGCGGTGTCGGCGCTTATCGGGGAGCTTCTTCCCCGGGCGAGCGTCATCACCCCGAACATTCCCGAGGCGCAGGTCCTTTGCGGTTGCGAGTTGTCGGACGAGGAATCATGCGAGCACGCGGCTGTAAGCCTTGCCCGCTCGCTTGGGGTCAACGTCCTGGTGAAGGGAGGGCACGGTGCCCACGACGCCAACGACGTGCTCGCAACCCGTTCGGGCGAGACGCACTGGTTCCGCCATGAGGCGATTCCGACGAGCAATACCCACGGGACGGGCTGCACGCTCTCTTCCGCCATCGCATGCGGTCTTGCCTGCGGGTTATCCGTTCCCGACGCGGTTGCGGCGGCCAAGGAATACCTCACGGGTGCACTCTCGGCGGGCCTCGATCTGGGAAAGGGGAGCGGGCCGCTTGATCATATGTGGCAAAACCCCTGATGAAAGTGATGCATCGCCGTTGCCTTTCAAGTTTTTCAAAAAAGTTGAAATAAAGGCTTGACGGCATAGGGGAATGCGCGTAATATACTTTCCTGCGCTTGCGCCTTGCAGAACAGCAAGAGACGCACCGGCAGTAAGTTGGGGTGTCGTCTAATGGCAGGACAGCGGTTTCTGGTGCCGTATGTGAGGGTTCGACTCCTTCCACCCCAGCCATTACGATTCCAAAGCGCTTATGTGGCTCCGTCGTCTAGCGGTTTAGGACGCCGCCCTCTCAAGGCGGAGGTCGAGGGTTCGAATCCCTTCGGAGCTACCAAGAAACTACAGGCCAGGGCTTTTGCCCTGGCCTTTTTAATATGAGCAGGACATTGTCAATAGACAAAACCGGGCCTGGCCCAGATTTTCTGGGTCAGGCCCTTCCTCTATCTCAACCCTCCTGCGGCGACCTCGGCGTGTCTCTCCGACGCTCGTCTTTGCAGTTTAATATCCGCCCGTGGCGCATCTCTGCGCTGGG